>ENA-ORMS01001893-ORMS01001893.1-human-gut-metagenome-genome-assembly--contig:-NODE-1893-length-15888-cov-2.888082_pt1 | contig 15888 bp, 16 predicted proteins | sample MGYA00242104_ERZ508997 | MGnify/ENA primary metagenome ERZ508997 (study PRJEB26280, sample SAMEA2338704) | human gut metagenome | biome: human gut; feature: human-associated habitat; material: faeces... | reverse complement strand
TGCTGGTTTTGCTGCCTATTCTGCTGCTGGCGGTTCTGCTGTGGAATATTGCGGTTTTGACGCTGCTGGTTTTGCTGCCTGTTTTGCTGTTGCCGGTTCTGCTGCCTGTTTTGCTGGTAATTGCCGCGGAAATTGTCCTGGCGCGCGTTTTGCTTCCAATTCTTGCGATTGTTGCGCCTGTCTTGGCGCGCGGCTTCAGCGTCCGCAAACGACTCGTACGAAGGGTCGGACAATATGGCTTCCGATTCGTCGGGCTCGGGATTTCCCTCGGTGTAGGATTCGGAACTTCCCTCGGCGTCGGGGACATTGCGGTATGCGTCCGGGTCGAGGTCTTCGTCGCTCGTCGAAAAATATTGCGGAATTTCCTCGTCTGACGCCTCCTCGCGCGAAGATTTTGAGTATGCAAAATCGTCTCCGCTATCGGTGCCAGTGAAAATTTCGTTGTCGGGGGAGTATGAGTCTTCCGCTTCAACATGAACGTCGCGCCATTGCGGCCCTGAGGACGCTGCCGCATTGTTGTCGGAGGCATTGGAGGAAGCTGTTTCCACGCTTCCGCTTTCCGCAACGCTTTCAGTTGGCGCATCTTCAGACTGCGCGCCCGTCCCGACAGTTTCTTCTTCAGGGACCTTGGCTTTTTTGGGGCGCCCCCTCTTTTTAGCGATTTTGGGAGCTGCTTGGGAATCTGACGATTCTGCTGTTTGATTTTTTGGTTTGCGGCCCCTTTTTTTCTTTTCGGGCAATCCGCTTTCTGGCGCGGAGGGCGGAATTAGTGTGTCTTCGTCCATTGGGTTTTCAAATTATTTAATGTAAGCGCGGCTTGCTTGTACAGAAAATCAAAATCGCCTTCGTTAAACAAAGCAACCGTCGCCAAACGTACTTTTTGGGAGAGCGGCAGTTGATAGGCGTCGCGCGCGTCGATATCATGCTCGGACATTCCCCTTTTTAAGAGGCGTTCGCGGCGCGCCGTCTCGCTACAGAAAACAGTAATGCAGATATCAAAATTTTTTTCAAGCCCTTTTTCAAACAACAGCGGCATTTCTACAACCAACGCCGAAAATTTTCCATCGCAAGATGCCTGTATTTCCCTCAGCCTTTCAAGCCACATGGCATTGATTGCCGGGTGCAGGGCGTTTTCGAGCGCGGCGAGCTTCTCCTTGTCGGAAAAGGCGATTTTGGCGATTTCCGCGCGGTTTGGATTTGCGTCAGGCGGGAATGCCTTTTCCCCGAAAATTTTTGACAGGGATTCTCTTACGCCCATATTTTCAGCGAGCGCAATGTGGGCGAGTTTGTCGGCGTCGAGCACTTCGACGCCCAGTTTCCGAAATGCGTCGGCGGCGGCGCTCTTTCCGCACCCCATGCCGCCGGTGAGGCCGATTTTTAGGGTTTTCATAAAAACGCGGCGCGTTTAATGGCTTTTTTGGGATTTGAGAAAATCGCGGGTCTGGCGGCGCAATTTTTTTAATTTAGGCTCGATTTTAAAAAGCTGGCGCGGAGTGAGCCTGTCAACAAAGCAAATGCCGTCGAGGTGGTCGTTTTCATGCTGTACGCACCTTGCGAAAAGCCCCGAACACTCGAGTACATGTTTTGCCCCGTCGGTGTCTTGGTAGGTCAGCCTTACTTCTGCGCTGCGCTCGACTTCCGCAAAAATCCCCGGAAATGACAGGCATCCTTCTTCGGCTATTTCGACATAGTCGCCAATTTCCTCGACTTCCGGATTTACCGCTATCAGGGGCATTGCTATGTCCAGCGGCAGCGATTTCCCGTCGATTGTAAATTCGCACGGCACGGAATCGTCGCTCCTCCTTCGCATATCGATTGCGAATATCCGCTTTGAGGAGTCGATTTGCGGCGCGGCGAGCCCGAGCCCGTTCTCCTCGTATAGAGTGTCGACAAGGTCGCTTGCGAGTTCTTTTAGGGATTCGTCGAATACTTCTACTTCGGCGGCTTTCTTTTTTAGGACGGGTTCGCCGAATTTTGTGAGTCTGCGGGTCATGGGGCTTATTCTTGTTTGCTTTCGCGGGGAATTTTATTGTTTGTGCGGACTATCAATACGGGCTCTTTCGTCTTTATCCAGACTTTATGCTCTTTAAAAATTTTCGCCGAACCGAATTCGCATGCTTCGGCAATCGTTTTTAGCGGCATGCGCCTGCCTTTGGGGGTCAGGTTGTAGTCGTACGAGCCCAAATGTATGCGTTCGAGGGCTGTGGCCGGGTTTTCGTCTTCCGGAATTTGCACGACCCAACCTGTGTAGTCGGCGTCGGTGAATTTTCCGTACGGGTCGCTCACGACGACTACATATTGTTTTTTTACCTGAGGTTCTTTTTCTTTTTCCGCCTCTTGGGCTTTTGATTCAAAAGTGATGTCCTCGATAATTTGAGCTATTTTTTTCGCGTCGAGCTCCGAGCGTTGGAGTACGACCTTAACGAGTTCAAGATCAATTTTAGCCATAATCGGATAGAACGATACTGATATGCCTTGGCGTGTCAAAGGGAAATTTTTATGGATTGTGGGGAGGGCGGATTTTGGAAAATTTATTTTATCGCTTTGTTTTATTTGTATGTAAATTCTGGCAGGAGCGGGATTTTGCGCCCACGGAGGCGCGGATTAACGCGACACGCTGGGGCGATGAAACAAATTGTGGTATTTCGCGCTCACGCGCTAAGCGGATTCGTCGTATCAATCTGTTCAAGTCGAGTCGTTCGCGGTGTGATTTTGCGCGCACGGAGGTGCGGATTATGTGCCTTCGTCGAGGCGGCTTGCGCCACTGGGGGTATTTTGAGCGCACGCACGGAGCAAACAAGTGTATCTATCGTCAAATTTTAAATAAAAAATAAAATTGCTGAACTTTTTATAAAAAGAATCTCTACCTTAAAAAAAATAAAATTGTCCGATTTTTAAGCTGATTCTATGTTTTTCTTAAATAAAAAACTTGAATAAACGGAAAGTTTGTCCTCAATTTTACAAAAATGCGCTATTTAGCTACAATGTTTGTTGCTGATTTGCTCGTTGGCGACGGCAATTCCGTAAAGTTGGCTTCGGAAAGAATAAAACTGCCCCAGCCGTCAATTTTTGCGCTCTATATTCCTCCTCAAGCCGAACTGTCAATTCCGGCGCGCGGATTAAAATCAACGGATTTTACAAAACGCTTTTTTCGGGCGCATTTTACTTGTCGAACGCGAACGCCGATACCGCTTATAATTTGAGAAAGTGACGTTTAATTCCGCGCAGGAGTTGCGCGGGTTTAACTGTCAACTTTCTAATTATAAATGGTATGAAAAAAATTTTAATTATTGCGGCAATATGCCTGCAATTCCTCGCTTTGGCGGGCGAGCAAAATAAGCCGGCGCTCGGGTTGTCCAGAAAATCCGCGGTGGAGCTCGCCCTGCGCAACAACCAGGACTTGAAGGCTGTAAAGGAAGGAATTAACGCGGCAAGGGGCAGGGCGAGCCAGTCCGGCAGGCTTGATAACCCGGTGCTCGGCGCGGAATACGGCAACGATGTACTCTTCTCGGACGAGGGCGAATATTCGGTAAGGGCGTCGATATCGCAAAAATTTCCGTTGTTCGGGCGGCTTGCCAAGGAGAGGGAAGTCGGCAACATAGACATAAAACTTGCTTCCCTCGAATACGAAGACGCTTGCAGAAAGCTGTCGCTCGACGTCGAAAACGCCTATCTTGACGCCCTTGAAAAAAAGGCGGTTTCAGACGCTCGGCGCGCCCTCTTAAAGGCGACCCAAGAGCTCGCGAAAGAGCTGAAAGCGGCCTCCGAAAAAGCGGAAGTTTCCGCGCTTGAAGTTAGGCGCGCCGAAAGCGAATCTTCAAAGTTGCAAATCGAGATTATGCGCGACGAAGTGGACTTTGCCGCCGCATTGTCGCGCTTGAAGGTCTTGATTGGCGTATCCCCCGATGTCGATATAAACCTTGCCGACAAACTCGCGGAAATTCCCCCACCGACTGAAAAATTTTCGCGCCAGACATTGGAGTCTCGCCCGGATTGGCAAATGTATTCTATAGCCGAAGAGAGCGCCAACGCGAGAATCGCCCTTCTAAAAGCGGGAAGGTTTGAGGACGTAGAAGTGGGTGTGTTTTTCGAGGCGTCCGAATCCGTGGACGAGCCAGTCGGGAAATCGCGCGAGAAGATATTGGGGCTGAGCTTCTCGGTTCCGTTGCCTTTCAAATCTTACGACGGCGGCATTGAGGAGCAGCTCTCGCTAAGAAAGCAGGCGCAGGCGCGCTCGGCCGCAAAGGAGAATCAAATAATGGCGGAAATTTCCCTGTATAGGCTCCGCGCAAACAAATATGCGCAAATTCTAAAAAAACACAGGGCGGAAGTGGAGGAGGTCTCCGGGGAAATATACGGCGAATACTTAACCGCCAGGCGCGAGGCGCGCGCCGGCATAGCCGATGTATTCGGCGCATGGCAGACACATTTGCAGATGAAACTTACCGGAGTTTCGATTCTCGCAGAGCAGGCGAGAAATTCAATAGCTTTAAAATACGCATTGGCGTTGGAGGATAAAAATGAAAAATAAGACTTTTATTTATATTTTGTTTTGTGCTGTGATGGCTTTGCAGGCATCGGCACAGCACGAAAACTGCGACCACGGAGACGCTCCCGACGCGTCGGCGAATGCCGGGATTTCAAATTTTGTCCGCGTCGACAAAATGTCGATGGAGGCAATAAACCTAAAAACTGCGGCGGCAGAGCCGAGAAAAATCGACGATATTGTGGCCGCCATTGGCAAAATCGAAAATATCCCCTCCAAAGTTTCCGCCGTTTCCGCGCGCATAGCAGGAAGGATTGCGGAGCTTTACATAGCGCCCGATTCGTCCGTAAAAAAAGGCCAGCCTATTTGCAAAATAGAGAGCCTATTGCCTGGCAATCCCCCGCCGTCGGTCGTGATAAAAGCGCCCCAGAGCGGAATTGTGGAGGTTTTGAACGCTTTTGAAGGCAGCCCGGTGGAGCCAAACGCGGAAATAGCGCGGATTGCGGATACGTCGTCGCTTTACGCAGTCGCGAACGTGTTTGAGAACGATATCGGAAAACTCAGGCTTGGATTGGGCGCGCGCGTCAGGCTCGAAGCTTTTGGCGACAAAATCTTCCGGGCAAAGCTCGCCAAATTCGGCTCAAAGCTATCTCCCGACACCAGCACGCTGCCGGTATATTTCTTGATTGAAAATCCCGGCGGAGAAATCAAGAGCGGTATGCGCGGAATTGTATATATATCGGCGGGCGAAGGCAAGCCGGCGGTGTCCGTTCCAAAGACCGCAATAATAGGCGGCGAGGGGCAGAAATTTGTGTATGTTGAAAATTGCGGCGAAGACGGGATATTTGAAAAACGGCAGGTAATAGTCGGCCGTACGGACGATTTGAATGCGGAAATCCTGCACGGCTGGAAAGCTGGTGAGACTGTCGCGACGAGCGGCGTTTACCAGCTGCAATTTATGCCCGCTGCGGATATTGTTGCAGATGGGCACGCAAACTCGGTAAACGCTACTGTTAATTATAAAGATACTGACCACGACCACTCAAAGCACGCCGCACACGAACCCGCAGAACTCCACCTCGAAGACGGGCACGAAGGCCACGCCCACAGCGAATCGGAGCACGCGTCCGCCGCGTCTGAAAATACTACCGGCGGCGCGGCGGCGTGGTTGCCGCTTTTTGAAAGATTGGAAAAATCGGGGTATTTTGGCTACCTCTTATGGGCTGTTTTGGGCGGCTCTATTTTGCTAAACGTAATTTTTGCCGCGGCATACGCGCGTAAATCAAAAAAATAAGCATCGCCATGAAAATATTTTCCGCAATAATAAGTTATTCGTTGGCAAACAGGTTTTTGGTTATCGTTACGGCGGCGATAGTGGCGTGCTACGGCGTATATTGCTCAATAAAGCTGCCCGTCGATATTCTTCCAGACCTCGACAAGACAATAGCGACAATCGTAACCGAGGCGCCGGGAATGGCACCCGAAGAAATCGAGACGCTCATAAGCGTACCCCTCGAAACGGCTCTCAGCGGCCTAAGCGGGGTCACGCGGGTGCGCTCGGCAAACACTCCGTCGCTGTGCATGATAAGCTTGGAATTCGATTGGAATACCGACCCCTACAAGGTGCGCCAGCTGATTCAAGAGAGGCTCCAATCTGTTTCGTCGTCGCTGCCTGACGGGGTGCGCCCTCTCATAGCGCCGATTTCGTCAGTGATGGGAGAGATTATGATATTGGGGCTTTCAACCGACAACCCTGATGTCTCTCCGATAGACTTGCGCACAATGGCTGACTACACAATAGCGCGCCGCCTGACAAATATCCCAGGGGTCTCGCAGGTGCTTTCAACCGGCGGAGGCTTGAAGCAGTACAGGGTTGTCCCCGACTCCGCGAAAATGGCGTCTTACGGAATTACGCTTGAAGAGCTCGAAAAAGCCGTGTCGAAAGCGCAGTCCAACACGGGAGGCGGCATAATAAACCGCGGGGGCGTTGAAGTTAGCGTGCGCAATGTCGGCAGGAGCGCGTCGGTTGAGGATATCAAAAACTCGGTGGTCAAGAGCGGCGGCGACGGCAACATACTCGTAGGCGACGTGGCGGACGTGCGCATAGACAAGGCGCAGCTGCGCGGAGACGCCGCAATAGACGGCAAGCCGGGCATTATGATAACAGTGTCAAAACAACCCGGCGTTGACACGCTAAAACTTACAAAGGCGTTGGAAGCCGCCGTTGCTGAGATACAAAAAAGCCTTCCCGAAAAGACGGAAATCTGTGTAATTTACCGGCAGGACCAATTCATAAAGACGGCTGTCGACAACGTAAAAGACGCAATTATTGACGGCGCAATAATGGTGTTTGCGATTTTGTTTATATTCCTATTCAACGTCCGCACGACTTTCATAACGATAACCGCAATACCGTTGTCGCTCGCAATCTCGATAATATATTTTAAACTCACCGGATCGTCCATAAATACGATGACTCTCGGCGGGCTTGCAGTGGCGATAGGCATGCTAGTTGACGACGCCATTGTGGATGTGGAAAACGTGTACAGAAGGCTGAGAGAAAATGGGGACCCGTCGAAAAAGAAGCTCTCGCTAAAAATAATATTGGACGCGTGCGTGGAAATAAGGGCGTCGATATTTTACGCGACTGTTTTGATTATGATAGTTTTTATCCCGACATTCGGCCTTGGGGGTATAGAGGGGAAAATGTTTAGGCCGCTGGCGGAGGCCGTGATAGTTTCGATGGCGGCATCGTTTCTCGTGGCGCTTACGGTGGTGCCCGCGCTATGCTCAATAATGCTCGGCAAGACGGGGAAAGCGCGCAGTGAGCCGATTATATCGCGGACGATTAAGCGCATTATATCGAAAATCGCGATAGAGCCCTCAATAAAGTTCCCTCATGCGGCGCTCGCGCTCGCGGTGGCGGTTTCCGCATTCGCGTTCGCATTCTTCCCGATAATGGGCAGGGACTTTATTCCGGCTCTCAACGAGGGAAGCTCGCTTCTGATATTGCAGCTGTCTCCCGAAAGCTCGATAGAGCGCTCAAAGGAAATCGGCGCGATAGTCCAAAAAATACTTTCAAAAAATCCAGAAGTAAAAAGGAGCGGCATGAAAATCGGAAGGGCGGAGAAGGACGACCACGCCGAGCCCGTAAACATAGTGAAATTCAACGTTGAATTTGATACGTCTAAAAGGCCGCAGTCGGAAATAATAAAGGACTTGCGAAAGCAGCTCGACCGCGTCGCCGGAATAACGTATTCAATAGGGCAGCCGATGGCGCACAGAATCGATTACATGCTCAGCGGAACCCAGTCGCAGATAGCGGTGAAAATATTCGGCGACGATCTTTCAGTGCTCAGGCGCAAGGCTTCGGAGCTCGCAGATAAAATAGGCGGACTTCCCGGCGCGCGGGACGTGAGCGTCGAAAGGCAAGCGCAGACATCGCAGATAAAAATCGAAGTCGATAGGCAAAAGGCGCGGCTCTACGGTGTGCGTGTAGGCGAGATAAACGATATTCTTCAAAAAGTTCTCGGAGGCGAAGTCCTCGCGCAGATTGTCGACGGCGAAGCGGTTTTCGATGTATTTTTAAGAATGGACGAAGATTTTATCGCGTCGAAAAAGAATATAGAGGGGCTTCTGATAGAAAATATATCCGGAGAGAAATATCCTTTATCGTCCTTTGCGAGGGTGGAGGATTCCACCGGCGCAAACCACATAAACAGGGAAGGGCTAAAACGCAGGGTGGTAGTTGGCTTAAATACGAGCGACGGAGACTCCGTGCGCTTGGCTGGGGAAATAAGAAGGATAATAGACGAATCCTTGGACCTTCCGCACGGATATTACGCGAATATAGAGGGCCAGTTCCAGAACCGCATAGATGCGGGTAGGCGCATAGGTTTGCTGTTTATATTTGCGATGCTTGCAATATACGCGATATTATATACGCACTTTAAAAGCTCCGCATTGGTGCTGCAGATAATGCTTGGTATTCCGACAGCCTTCGCGGGCGGGATTTTTGCGACGTGGTACTTTATAGGGACGATGTCGGTAGCTTCGCTAATAGGCATGATAGCCCTGTCGGGGATTGCCGCGCGCAACACGATAATGATGGTATCGCATTATATGCACTTGATGGAGTTTGAGGGCGAAAATTTCGGCGATAAGATGATAGAGCGCGGAACTGTTGAAAGAATAAATCCGATTTTAATGACGGCGCTTACGGCGGCATTTGCGCTTCTGCCGTTGATGTTCAACCCCGAAAGCCCCGGCAAGGAGCTGCTGTATCCGGTGTCGGTGATGATAGTTGGAGGGTTGGTGTCATCTACGATATTGAGCGTGATAGTGACTCCCGCGGCGTTTAAACTTTTTGGGTTTAATCCAAATAGCGAGAACGCCGTATGAAGCGCAAATTGCCCGTAAAATAAGAAAGCGATTGCTTAAAACGGCAGTTAGCGAAAGCCAAAATTCATAGTTGCACTATGTATTATCATAGTTGCAACTTTTTTTTGCTTTTATGGCGCTTATTGTGTTGTTTAATTATATACGCGGCATATAGTAAGCAATTGACAAGGGGGTATATTAACATATTTAACAACGCGGAAATGAGAATCTTATTAATAATATTTATATTTTTTTATACTTCTTTTGCAAAAGAGAATAATGAGATAGATATACTTGTTGCAAATTTCTGTAAAACTACAGATAAATACGATACTTTGGGGTCATATCATAAACATATAAAACTTAGTCCAGAACAGGAAATTGAGTTCGCGATAACTTCGCTTGACAGGTTGTTGGATAATCCTCAAAGGTTGAGTTTAGACTATCAATTTAAAATGTCAAAAATACATGTATTTTTAGATAGTGTAGATTCCGATAAAATCCCATTAAAATATGTACCTACTCTATTTAGAGCATTGAAAATAGGTTCAGTAATGCTAACGGGAGACGTGGTAATAATAGATTTACTTGATCGCATTGTTGGGAATAACCCCGGTTATACGATGCAATATCTTGCGGAAAATAATTTCAATAATAAGGAAAGATTGACTCTTATAAAGCAATGGGAAGAAGCTTTTGAACACAATAAGGAACATATCTTAAAGAAGAGGTATTATAAAAACAAATACTATGGGAAAAAAGTTGCCAATTAGCGGTAATATATAATGAGAACGTAAAAAAATGTTATCAAGCAAGCAAACAAACTAATGTCGAAAGTTCGCCCATATTAAAGCTACAAATTCCCTTTCAATGGAAGGATATTTATATAATAAGTCTTTATCATACTAAGTGATGAAAATTTTGTACTTTTTTTAGTTATTAAAAAAAACTAAAGCATTAAGTTATTTCAATTTTTGGATCTGAAATAAAATATATTGATTAGTTTTCAATTATTTGTTAACAATTAACTGTAAAATGAAAACTACCATGAAGTGCTTGAGAAAAATTATAATTGGATTTATTGCGTATTTATGCATGAATTTTTCAGTGTGCGGCGCAAGCGGCAATAATGTAGAAGATGCCGTTAGATTGGAAAAGTTTGGAATATCTGAGAAATCAATAAATGAGTTTTTCTCAACTGGTTTATATAAAGGTATATTAGATGATGGAAAACCTATTTTAGTTTTAGCCATGATTTCAGATATTTTACCTAGTTCGAGTATTGATATTGGACTTTTTTACAAGCTAATAGATGGTAAAAAAATAGAACTCGGCATGAATATTATGAATCCACCTTTTGTTCTAGGATTTGACGGAATGTATGAAAACGGAAAATTAAAGCTTGATACTACAATAGAGTTGGGATCCAAAGATTTTAAGATTGATGCTGATACAGCCTACAATGTTCCAACTGAGGTAAAGAACGGATTCACATTGGTTAGATATTTTGAAATTACTAAAATTAACGATAGTACATATAATAAGCCATACTTAGCATTCATCTATAAGAAAAAGATTGATACTCCTTAGCCAATACATATCATAGATGTAAATGTTTTGAACTGGAGTACGGAAGTGTGGACATGGGACAGATTGGCGCTAATCCGCCGGGGAAGTGACATATATGTGAATGAGCCGCATGTATCGGGCGGAGTTCCGATACTAAGTAAAACCGACGAGGGCGTGCGCTACCACGAGCACGACTTTTTGGGAACTACGCTATGGAGTACGGACACCAAGGGAAATCTTGTAAAAGACTACCAAGACACAACGATATTCGGTGAAGGAAGCATCCAAAAAGACCGTTCAGCGCGCTTTACCGGCAAACCCTACGACGAAGACTTGCAGGCGTATGTATTCCCATACCGCAATTACGATGCCTCCACCGCCCGCTGGCGCTCCTAAGCGCGTAGCGCATATATAATGAAAAATAAATGCTAATTTCACAGAATAATGTCATTTTATGATACTACATAGATGCGCAAGTAAGGTATAGTGGCATACAAATCCATATTTTTCCATACTGCTATACTTTAAATATTTTTTAGTTTAAAAATTGACGGATATATATTTAGCTTGATTTTAAATATATAATTCTTACGCTATTCATAGCTTTTATGGAACGTAAAATAGTATTTTATGAAATATTTTAGATATACAAAATTTCATAATTACATGAGCGCTATTCCATTATTAGTAATTTCGTTAATTTGTATTTGCATCATCTATATTAGAAATACCTTTGACGGGTTATATGGTTCGGGGTGTATTCAAAAAATAAATTACAGATACGAGTTATTCATGACAGATTCAGTGCGTGGTTTTTTAATAGACAACCTTTCCGGTGAAAGTATTCCGATAGCCAATCCTACATTTGATAACAATATCATTTATGGGAAATGTGAATCTGATATTAACGGGAACAAATATTTTATAGTAGATGTTTATGATAATATGCCTTTGCAACTTATAACAAAAAATGAACTTCAGAAAATCTTAAGGTCACACGAATAAATTTTATAAATAACATTTTTTTTAATCAGCAAAAAAATAATTTATTTTTTATAGAAGTGCGTAGGAATTATATTAAGATGCAACAATATTAATAGAAAAGTATATTAAAGATTATTGTATTGGATATATAGGCTATCAATCTACTATGAATTTAAAAATATATAGAATAAAATTGAGATACATCATAATTCTAATACTAATTATATTAGGTTTCATGGTGTCGTTAAATTATTACTTTCCAATAACGCATCCTTTAAAAAATAACTATATCGGAATGTCTCGTACAGATGTAACCAAAACATTATTTAATAAAGATAAAAAAGTGGTAATATACTTTAACTCAAATTATAGAGAATTTTCTGAAATCGCAGATATGCAAAGTTGCTCGGAACTTTTGAAGTCAGATAAATGGGAAGTAGATTTTTATGAGTCAAATGGTAAAATATTTTCATATATTTTACATTTTAAAGATAACATAGTAGAATCTCAAGAGATATCCCGAAGAAGAGATGGTCCTTAATCCTATAATTTCTAATACTACTAATAAAGAAATTAAATATAGAAAAAATTCTTATAATTCACACATTTCTTAATTATTTAATGAAAACAAGTAGCGCATGTATTTATACCGTAATTACGACGCTTCCACCGCCCGCTGGCGCTCCTCCGACCCCGTTGGATACTCTGACGGCATAAATCAACACTTCTATGCAGCTGTGGCTACAACTGAAATTGATTTTTTAGGATTATTAACAATATTTATAGGAGGTGCTGGCGAGAATTCAAGTCACCATGCTTTAAGGAATGGAGTAATGCGACAAACATGTCCTAGTTGTGGTACAACAATATCTTCAGATGCAAATCCATATTCATGGACAGACAAGAATGAAATTATAAGTAAAATTCAAGACGTAAAAAGAAATAATCCAAATGAGCCTATAAATCTCGTTGGACATATTTATGGTGGAGATACAGCTTATTTGGTTGCAAGAGATTCAGGTGTACAAATTGATAATATCCTCACTTTAGACCCTGTTAGTCGTTTTTCTAATGGTGCAGGAAATAAACCATCAAATGTATCTAGCTGGGCAAATATTAAAACAACAGGGGTTTTCTAAGGCTTCAATGATCATATTGCCGATCTTGGCGGAGAATTGGAACATATTAATGGTTTTACAAATGTAAATGCTGAAAAATGCAGTATCCAATTTAAAGGTAAGGTAAAAAAAGCGAATACCTCACATATTGACTATATTGACAATCTTTTCTGTTCCAATGCTTGCGCAGGGGAATAATTATTCTGAGTCCATTGAACTTTCTTCAAATTTTACAGAGACTCAAATCGGATATTCAACTCACATTTAGGGATGGGAAAAGTATTTATGTCTTATGGGAAAGAGAATATCATCTTTGAATATGTTTCTACTAATGGAAGAGTGCTATCTCGATAATTATTGCAATTCGATAAAAAACTTCTTAAGTATTTACATCTGGGGAAAATAAATATGAAATACTTTATCTACATTTTATTCTTTTTAACTCCATTCTTGTCTTTTGGCATAAGTAATGTCGAGATGAAGGAGATTGTTTCTAATTTTTGCAAATCAACTGATACGCTTAAAAGACTTGATGATTACTATCCAAATGTGAAATTATCCGAGGAAGAGAAAACACAATTTGCATTTTTAGCGTTGAATAAATTACTCGATGATCCTCAATGGCCTGATTTGACCTATGGCTGGAAAATATCCCGATTAGAGGGCGTAATTGCGAATCTTGATTCTGATAGAATACCGTTGGAGTACGTACCGGTTCTATTTAAAGCTTTACGTAGCAGAACTTCCATGTTTGATGCGGATATAATTTTCATAGATGCACTTGAAAGGGTCATAGGGAATAATCCGGGATATACAATACAGTACGTGGAAAATGGGAACTTGGATAACGAAGAGAGATTAGGTTTGATAGCCAAGTGGGAAAATCTATTTAAGCAAAATAAGGAATACATAGTTAAAAAACGGCAATATAAGAATAAATACTTTGGCAAAAAAGTAGCAAATTGAATTAGATCGTTAGATATGTAAGACAATGATAAAAATATGAAATGCGCTAAGAAATGTTTTTTATATCTATTATTAAACTTAATATTTTCTACATTCCTACACGCAGGCAGTGAAAGTGGAAGTTTAATAATATCAGAAAATAAAGAAGCAAAATTTGACGTTTTAGCACCTGTTAAACAACGCCTTAATTATCTCGTAAATGATATATTATTAAATACAGCAAAAGAAAATAATATAAGAGATGTACTTTTATTGGGCGTGTTTAATGAAGGCGTTGTCGCAAAAGAAACAGCTTTTATGATAACAAGCAAAAAAATATATATTTGAATTATCTCCATTTTCAAAGGAGAGAGATTTAAATCCACCAAAGTTATATAAGGTTACTGACGATTTGCTTGTCAAAATTGATGATTTTAAACGTAACGATTTTGAAAATGAGAAAACTCCCGTAATAAATCTATCAACTGATAATTCGGCCATTTGTTTATATATTGTAGATAAGGATCTGAATATAAAGAATACTCTAACCAGATATTTCTTTCCGAGTAAAAAAATAAAAGAAATCGTATCGAAAATTAATGAGATTAAAACTACTCAAAATCCAGTCTTGCCCAAAAATTTTAAAACAATTAGTTCTTTAAGGGTAATGGAAGAACAAAATATTTTGCAACTTGCAAAATATTTTATAAATAAGCTTACCTCAGACACACCTATTACATTTGAGGACGAGAAAAAAATATTTGGGTTAAATGATATTTCCTCAGAGTTGCAGAAAAGATTATTAGAGAGGCTTGCAAATATACAAGAAGGAAATCCACCTAAATTGATATACTCGCCATTATGCGAACTTATAAGGATAAATAAAACATTATTCCTAGAAAAAGAAATTAAGGAAAAAATAATTTCTATATCACATTCTTCGTGGGAATGTTCGGAAAATCCTAAATGTGTTTCTGGGCTAAATATAGTCGTATTTGTAAAACTTATTTATGCCGATAAAGATAGTTTGTTAATAGAATTATCATATAACCCATTCCTTAAAGCATTTTCCCCAGATTTCTACATATACAAAGGCAATGGCAGAAATTCACTATTAGAGATTGGATTCTATTGGGATAAAGAAAATCAGAAATTTTGCTTGAAAAAAGATATAGTGATAGCGTTAGAAAAGCATCTTAAAAATTTATACAAAAACCGTAGCAGCTCTGCAGATTGTAATTTATAAGCATAATATGTAAATATGATTAGTGATTCATATTTTTTATAGTGAACAAATCTATGGGTAGAAGAAAATGAAGGTTTATTTTCATCTTCTTTAATCAGTGCATACGACAATTATTTTTTTAACTTTTACAATAGATCTTGAGATTTATAAGGCATATCCTATTTATTATCTAAATTCTCTTCTAACATATTTTTAATAAGTTCTTCTTTTGTATCTTCGGTACTTGTTTTTGTTGTCTTATACGTCTTGTTATTTATTGTGTCGCGCACAATTGTTCCGGGGGCGAAGGCGATTGTATCGATAATTGGATTGTTAAATTTTATGGAGTCGGGTACAATATCGATTTTTATAACGTTATTAACATTAATTCTACCACTTGATTTTATGTTAATTTCTATTTTGGTGGGGAACCGGTATCCCGACTTAGACATATAATCACTTACTTTAATTTTTCTTGAATACTCTATGTTTCCGTCAATGTCGTGTACAGAGGTTTTTATTAGATTTAAGATTTTATTTTTCCTATCAAACTTGAATGTGAAAATCTTATTTTGCCCCTTCTCAAATTCCAACGTCAGAGTATCACCTTCTTTTTTTAAGTTCATAGGGATTTTTTGGGATAATGCTTCTCTTAGTATTTCTGAATATAATAAAGGCTTTTGGGGTAAATTCGTTGTATATATAAATTCCAAAGGGTTGGGAAATTGCCCGTATGTGAGTATTTGACTTGTGAATCCGCCTTCAGCTAAAACGCATTTGTCGGAAATATATAGGTTATTATTGTGTTTGACAACCTTGCCGTCCCAAAAGACCTCTCTTATATCTTTGCGTTTTTGAGAATCAATCTCTTGAATAGTTCTCAAACTATATGCGCCATTTACAAAATTATATGAAAGGCTGCCGTTAAGTTTTACAGGTTCATTAGGTTTTCCATTAAAATTGGTACGTGTATTTTCTACATAGTCAAATGAAGTTGTAGTTGGCAAACTGGGGAAATATTCATCCACGTTGAACTCCTTTCCCGATAGGGTATATATTGATAAGCAATATAAAAATAGCGCGCTAATAAATATTTTCTTCATAATAATTACCTTCTATATTTTTACGCGAATTAAAATCTCCAGTGCATAAAAGCTAAAGGAGTTAAACAAGCGGCTTAG
>ENA-ORMS01001892-ORMS01001892.1-human-gut-metagenome-genome-assembly--contig:-NODE-1892-length-15893-cov-4.779265_pt1 | contig 15893 bp, 10 predicted proteins | sample MGYA00242104_ERZ508997 | MGnify/ENA primary metagenome ERZ508997 (study PRJEB26280, sample SAMEA2338704) | human gut metagenome | biome: human gut; feature: human-associated habitat; material: faeces... | reverse complement strand
CCGCCGCTGTCATGCCAGCCAGCGGGCGGGCGTGGAGACTATGCCCTGCATTGTACGGGATATGGACGACGATACTGCTATTATTCTGATGGTGGATAGCAACTGCCAGCGAGAGCATATTCTACCGAGTGAAAAAGCGAAAGCGTATCAGATGAAGCTGGAAGCTGTAAAGAGAAAGGCCGGTAGACCGTCAAAAAATAATTCGGCCCAAGTTGGGCCGAATTTATGGGCTTCTGAAAAAGTTGCAGCTGATGCAGGAGAAAGTAGGTCACAGGTAAAAAGATTTATTGCATTGAACAACCTCACGCCAGCTTTAATGCAGATGGTAGATGCGGGCCGTCTGAAAACGACACCCGCCGTAGAACTTAGCTACCTTACCCCAGAAGAACAAGAGGACTTCCTCTCTTATATGGAATCTGAGGGCTGTACCCCCTCACTGTCACAAGCACAAAAACTCAAGGAGGCCAGCAAGGAAAGCGTACTGACACCAGAAAAAATCCAGCATATTATGGCCGCCAAGCCGCCAAGTGTAAAGCCGCGTGACCCGCAGCTTATGATTCCCGTTGCAAAAGTTGAACGATACTTTCCGAAAGGCTTTACAAGCGACCAGATGCAGCAGGTTATCGTAAAACTGCTGGAAAACTATGCCCGCGCCCACCAGCACGGCAGCAGATGAGGGGGGACACCGATGACGAGATTATTAGTTGTTGAACCCAGCTACTGCCCTTATCAAGCGGGTTTTTCCAGTGCGGCGACTGCGGTTTCCGAGGTAATCGAGGGTGAAAGCCAAATTCTAAAACCGTTTGGCACACCTCGCATCGGGCTGATATGCAGCAAAGCCCAAAGCCGACTGAAATATAACAGACAGGTCAATGACGAGGGAATTACCGTGCGCGGGCGATTTCTCATCTGCGGGCTAAATGGTGATAAAGTCGTGGGCTTATCCAAAGACCAAGCGGACCGATACAGCCGTCTACTTTTTCTACCGCAAGTCGAAGATATGGCAAGCGGTGAACTGCCCGCCGCAAAGGTACGCCCGCAGGATGAACGCTACGGGAACAAACTATCTTTTTGGGAAAGGTTGGAAAGATAATGGAAGAAAAGACAGATAAAGTAGTCGGCTACATCGAATATCTCGGTCCAGGCGGGATGATCGGTGAAATCGTTCCTTACACAAGCGTGGAAAAATTCAAGGATGAAATTCTGGATTCCTTGGATTGTGGGCGGCCAGTGACACCGGTTGTATTCTCAGATGAACTGGATGAGCCACTCCAATTTGATTCAGACACCTATTTTCCGTGGGGATTTCGCAGCGAAAAGCGAGTGCAAATTCCTTATGAAATCTATCAAACTAACAGGCGAGACCTTGTTTTTATGGAGTATTCTCCTGCGAGGCTCGCTGCCGGAGCAAAGGACTACGAACTCGTGTACAAGGGGCAGATGGAGCGTTGGGAAACGCTGGACAGCATTTATTCACGGCATAATCGGGATGACCGTCCAAACGCCAAAAGTATGCGTTCTGTCTCTGTCAGCGATATTATTGTGACACACAAAGATAACGAGACACACGCTTTTTATGTTCAGCCGATTGGGTATAAGCAGGTAGATAACTTGTTGCCGGAACTTGAAAATGCCACACTGTCAAAAGCAGAACAGCACGAGCGATAAGGAGCAGCCTATGGCAAAATACGAAAATATCCGTGCGCTTGCCAAAAAGCAACTGCAGGCCGTCACGGAAAGCAGTGACCGCTGGAAAGCATTTTTGCGGACAGCGGCCATTGCTTATAATTATAGTTTCTCAAACCAGCTTTTGATTCACGAGCAAAGCCCCACCGCCACAGCCGTGGCCGACATAGCTTACTGGAATAATAATGCGGGTCGCTGGGTCAAGCGCGGCGCACACGGTATCGCGGTATTTGACACTCGCGTCAATTTTTCCCGGCTGCGGTATCTGTTTGACATTTCCGATACCATCCCCCGTGCAGAGATTCCCGAAGCGCTGCCGTGGGTCATTACAGACCAGAACTGGCGGCCTGTTTGGGATAAAATCGTAGCGGATAATCACGCTGACAGCATCCAGAGCGCCCTACTCATGCTCTCTACATCCTGCGTTGCCCAGCGCAGCGCCATGTTCACAACCGCACTGGGAAAAGCCATAGACGGCAGCAGCTTACAGTGGGCCAAGCCGGACGAACAGCGGCAGCTATTTATACAGCTTATCACCCAAAGCTGTCTGTATATGGCCGCGCTGCGGTGCGGCGTGGATACTGCGCGGCTGGACCTGTCTGCCCTCGAGTCTGTGAACCAGTTTGATACAAACCGCATTGCTCTGTGTTTGGGCAGCGCTTGCCAACAGGCGGCACGGCCTCTCATGCAGCAGATCGGCAGCATCACGAGAGAAATCGACAGTGTTGCACGCGCCGAAAAAGTCCGCTATTATGGTGACAAACAGGAAGAAACCAATAACACCAAGGAGGTCAACAATGGAGTACATGATGGTGAACGGCTACCAAATCCCGGCGCTGACGCTGAACGAGCCGCCGATGCCGGAAATCGGCAAGTACGGCAGCCTGCGGCGGAATTTTCTGCGAGAGAACGCGCCGATGGTGTTCGACGAGATGCTGCTGGAGGGAACGCTGTACCCGCATCTGGCGGAGATGGACAACGCAGTACACCGGCAAATCGAGCAGACGATGCAGACGCTGATGCAGCAGAGCACCGCCCCGAACCGGCAGACAGACCCGATGGGCTGGACGCAGTGGATGAACGCCTTGCAGAGCCAAGCCGAGGAACTGGCGATGCAGCAGATTTACAGCCTGTAATACAAGAACCCCAAGCGGAGAGCGATACCACGCCCTCCGCTTTTTCTGTACCCATTTCTGATTTGCCGCCGCTGAGCGATGAACTGATTCTAGGCTTGCTGGCGAAGGACTCCTCCAGCCGTGCCGACAATGCGGCTATTCTGGAATATTTCAATGAGCATCCCGACCTTGCCGAGCGCAGCGCCTTTTGCAAGCACTGTTACAAGCAAATTTATACATATTTGTTCGTGGATGACCATACCGTGGGTTTTATCCGGCATGATATGTACCTTGAACTTTGGGAGGGTAACTATCTTACCAAAACAGCACAGGTCAATCTGACATGGGATGCTGTTGCCGCAAAGATTGCTGACCTTATCGAGCAAGGGCGGCTGATGGTTCCCATCAAGGCAGCACCCGTGCAGCAGCAGATGGAGCAGCTTACCCTTACCCCCGAAGATTCTGAAAAGGCAGGGCTGCCGAGCCATGAGCAGCAAGCAAAAAATATCGACCTTGCGGCAGAAGCCAAAAAGTGGAACAAGCCCATCATTGACGCATCCGGCAAGTACATTACGGAGCAGGACATTACCGATGCACTGTGCAAAGGCGGCGGGTTTGAAGATAGCAAATTTCGCATTCAGCAATATCTCTCTGCACAGGTACTTCCTATCGAGGAAGATCAAGCCCGCTGGCTGAAAAAGGAATACGGCATCGGCGGCGGCACATGGTTCTTCCGTGATGGTGGGCACGGCTTTCTCAACCACATGGGCAAAAATCTTGAAATTACTCGACGTACAGAGGACGGCGAGTATCGCCGCGTTTTGAAGTGGAAAGAGGTTGCCCAACGCCTGCGGCTTTTAGTTTACAACGACCAGTATCTGACCGATGCCGAAAAAGCCCCCTATCAGGCATGGGCAGCAGAACAGCAAGCCGCCCGCGCAGCGAACGATGCCGCCCTCGACCATGCAAAACACGCCATCACGGATTTCTGCGAGAATGAGGGGCTAAACGAGCCGAATTTCTCCGACTTGACCCGCGTAGAGTTTGCTTACTCTACCACCGAGGACGATGAGCACGAGATCCAAGTGTATGCCAATCTTCTGCGGAACGAAATCCGCTATGAAGTTGACGGTAACATTGTCCATATCGACTACTTCCAAGATAACCACGAGCTTGCTGCGCAGGGCATTGAAAACAGCGCTTTCTCGGATTTTATCAATACCGCCGAAGCAGAGTTTGAAAAGCATCATCCGACTACAAGAAAAGTCGAAAAATCACCTGTAACTATCGGCAGCACGGTTTATCTGGAAGATGCCAGACCCTTTACCGTGGAGGAAATCGGCAGAGAAAACATTCATCTGCGGGATGAAAGTTTCCCGCTGGTAGGCCGTGCCGTCAGCCACGAGGAGTTTGCGCGGCTGCTTGCGGCCAACCCCAAAAATGCAGCACTATCCGCCCCGGAAGTTCCAAGCCGCCAAGAGCAGCCGGAAGAAGTTGCTGAATCAATCGTGGGTGAAATCGTTGAGGAACCCAGCCCCTTTGTGGCACAGGTTATGGCGGATGCAGAACGGCTTTCGGTAGAAGATGAACCTTACCACCGCGAACCCATTACCTATGAAGCCCCTTATCTGGATAACCTGCCGACAGCACCGCGCGAAAAATTTGCAGCCAATATTGCCGCTATCCAAAAGCTGAAAGAAATTGAGCAGCGCGTAGCGAACGGCGGCAGCCCTGCTTTTGAGGATGAGCAGAAAATTTTAGCACAGTACACGGGCTGGGGCGGGCTTTCGGATGCGTTCGACCCGAACAAAAGTGCATGGTCGAACGAGTACAGCCAACTGAAAGCAGCATTGTCTGAATCCGAATACGAAGCTGCCCGCAGCAGCACCCTGACGGCGTTTTATACCCCCGCCACCGTTATCCACCCCATCTACCGCGCACTGGAACGCTTCGGCGTAAAGGGCGGAAAAATCCTAGAACCCAGCATGGGCACAGGCGCATTTCTCGCACACGGACATTTTGGCAGCAGCGATGCCAAATTCTGCGGCGTAGAATTGGACAGCATCACAGGCCGCATCTCCAAGCAGCTATATCAAAAGGCCAATATCCAAGTGACCGGCTATGAAAATGCGCTTCTCCCCGACAACTATTTTGACTGCGTTATTGGCAATGTCCCTTTCGGCAATTTCCAAGTCAATGACCCTCAGTATAACCGGCTGCATTTTCCCATTCACGACTATTTCTTTGCCAAGAGCATCGACAAGCTGCGCACCGGCGGCATCATGGCGATCATCACCTCCAGCGGCACATTGGACAAAAAGGATGACCGTGCCCGCAAGTACATTGCCGAGCGCTGCGACCTTATCGGTGCGGTGCGCTTGCCCAACAATGCGTTCAAGGGCAGCGGCACTAAAATTATGACGGATGTAATTTTTCTGCAAAAGCGCGATACGCTGCGCCAGCAGGACGAGCCTTGGCTGCACCTTGCAGAAGATGCCAACGGCATCACCATGAACCGCTACTTTGTGGAGCACCCCGAAATGATTTGCGGCAGAATGGAGATAGTCTCCGGTCCGTATGGCCCGACTTCCACCTGTCAGCCGATAGACCCCGATGCGGTGGACCGTTTCGGAAAGCCGTTGCTGGAAACGCAAATCGACACTGCTATGCAGCACTTGACCGCCACGCTGACAAGAGCCGAAATTCCTGTGCAGGAAGAAAGCGGCGAGGATACCAAGTACATCGATGCCGATCCCTTTGTGCGTAATTTCAGCTACACGGTAAAGGACGATAAAATCTATTACCGCGAAGGCGCAGTCATGCGGGAATGTAATCCCAACGCAGCCTCTGCCGAGCGTATCCGCAAACTGGTGGAACTGCGCGATACCACCCGCGCTCTGATCGATGCGCAGTTGCAGGACTTGTCGGACGAGGAAATCCACCGTCTGCAAACCCAGCTTAACCGCCAATATGATGCCTTCCGCGCCAAACACGGCCTAATCAACAGCCGCAGCGCGGAGTTGTCTTTCCGGGATGACAGCAGCTACTATTTGCTGTGTTCACTGGAAAATGTCGATGAAAAAGGAAACTTTATCAGCAAGTCGGATATGTTCACCAAAAGGACTATCCGCTCTGCACAGATACCCGACCACGCCGACACGGCATCGGACGCTCTGGCACTGAGCATCGGGGAACGTGCCAAGGTCGATATGCCTTACATGATGCACCTTACCGGGAAAGATGAAGCAACGCTTGCCAAGGAACTGGCGGGCGTTATTTTTGTAGAGCCTTTCCGCAAACAGGAGGACGGCAGCTCTGTTTACCTTATGGCGGACGAGTATTTGTCCGGCAATGTACGCGAAAAGCTGCGTATTGCTCATGTTGCAGCCGACCAAGACCCGGCGTTCCGCATCAATGTAGAAGCGTTGGAACAGGTGCAGCCCAAGGACTTGACGGCGGGCGAGATAACGGTCCGGTTGGGTGTTACATGGATCGGGCCAGAAATCATCAAGCGGTTTGCCGATGAACTTTTTCAGTCAACCTACCGCGAACAGAAAATAGCTGTCCGTTACAATGAATATCTGAATAACTGGTATATTTCCAACAAGAGCCAGGGCAACGATAATATCCGCGTCACGAACACCTACGGCACAAAACGTATCAACGGCTATCATTTGTTGGAGAACGCACTCAACCTGCGGGCCACCAAAATTTACGATACAATCTATGACGAAAACGGCAAGGAGCAGCATAAACTCAATGGTCCTGCCACCGAAGAAGCACAGGCCAAGCAGCGGATGATAGAAGATGCTTTTAAAGACTGGATTTTCAAGGACCGTGAACGCCGGGAAAGCTTGGTGGCGCTGTACAATGAAAAGTTCAACTGCATCCGCCCCCGTGAATACGACGGCAGCCACATCCAGTTTTTCGGCATGAACCCGGAAATCGCACTGCGGCTCCACCAGCGCAATGCCATTGCGCATATTTTGTACGGTCACAACACACTGCTGGCGCACGTTGTCGGCGCAGGTAAGACCTATGAGATGGTCGCCGCCGCGATGGAGAAAAAGCGATTGGGATTATGCAGCAAAACACTTGTCGCCGTGCCAAATCATCTGACAGGCCAATTTGCCAGTGAAGCGCTGAAGCTATACCCCAATGCAAACATTTTGGTGACAACGCAGCGCGATTTTGAAAAGTCAAACCGTAAACGGTTTTGTGCCAAAATCGCCACCGGCAACTATGACATTGTGGTAATCGGTCACAGCCAGTTTGAAAAGATTCCACTTTCCGATGCCAGAAAAGCCGAGTTTATCCGCAAGCAAATTGACGAACTGGAGATGCAGTTGGAGAGCATGGACAACAGCGACAGCCGTTTGACCGTCAAACAGTTGGAAAGTAAGAAAAAGCAGTTGAAAACCAAGCTGTCAAATTTGCTGGACGCCCCGAAGCGGGATGATGTGGTGACTTTTGAGGAACTGGGCGCAGACTCCCTCATGGTCGATGAAGCACACAATTTCAAGAACCTCATGACCGTTACAAAGATGCACAACATCGCGGGTATCAGCACCACCGAGAGCCAAAAGGCCAGTGACCTGTTTATGAAGTGCCAGTACCTTGATGAAATCACCGGGGCGCGGGGCGTAACGTTTGCCACAGGCACACCCATTTCCAACAGCATGACCGAGCTGTATACCATGCAGCGCTATTTGCAGCAGTACACCTTGGAACGCAACGGCCTTGCAAACTTTGACAGTTGGGCGGCCACCTTTGGCGAAACCGTCACAGCCATCGAACTTGCGCCGGAGGGAACCGGCTACCGCACAAAAACACGCTTTGCTCGTTTTTTCAATCTGCCGGAACTTATGGCAATGTTCAAGGAATGCGCTGACATTCAAACAGCAGATATGCTGAAACTGCCTGTCCCTGCCCTTGTGGGCGGCAAGCCGACCAACATTCAGCTAAAGCCCTCCGAAATACAAAAGCAGATGGTGACAGAATTGGGCGAACGGGCCGACAAAATCCGCAATAAAATGGTAAAGCCCTATGAGGACAATATGCTGAAAATCACCAACGACGGACGCAAATTGGCGCTGGATCAGCGCTTGATCGACCCCGACTTGCCCGATGATCCTGACAGCAAGGTCAATATTTGTGTGGGCAAAATTTTTGAGATATGGGAGCAGACCATGCCTCAACGCAGTGCGCAGCTTGTTTTCTGCGATCTGTCTACGCCCAAGGCGGGCGTTTTCAATGTCTACGATGACATGAAAGCAAAGCTGATCGAACGCGGAATCCCAGAAACAGAAATTGCCTTCATCCATGAAGCGAACACCGATGCCCGCAAGACGGAACTTTTCGGAAAAGTTCGCAGCGGCGCAGTTCGCGTTCTGATGGGCAGCACGGCCAAAATGGGAGCGGGCACCAATGTGCAACAGCGTCTTGTGGCGCTGCACCATCTGGATGTACCGTGGCGGCCATCTGATATTGAGCAGCGTGAGGGCAGAATATTACGACAGGGCAATGAAAATAAGGAGATCTATGTTTTCCGTTATGTAACGGAGGGAACATTTGATGCCTACTCATGGCAGCTTATCGAAAATAAGCAAAAATTCATCGGACAGATTATGACCTCAAAATCTCCGGCTCGCAGCTGCAATGATATGGACGAGGCTGCACTGTCTTACGCCGAGGTAAAGGCATTGGCGGCTGGCAATCCGCTTATCAAGGAAAAGATGGACTTGGACGTGCAGTTGACCCGTCTTAAAACACTGAAAGCCGCCCACGACAGCCAGCGTTATGAGCTGGAGAACAAAATTGCCATCGGTTTCCCGGCTGAAATCCGAAAATGCAAAGAACAGATTGAAAATGCCACGGTAGACGCCGCCACCGTAAAGGAACACTCCGTAGTGGATGCGGACGGCAAAGATGTTTTCTGTATCCAGTTGGAAAAGAAAGTTTACTACGAAAAAGAACCTGCGGGGAAAGCCCTGTTAGGTCTGCTGGGCTTGGCACTGAATAGCGAAAAGCCCGTACCTATCGGGTATTTCAAGGGTATGGAACTGCAAATCCAACATCTGCCTTTTGGCAACGAGTACCATGCAAGATTGGCTGGCTCTGGTACATATAGCACTCAGCTGGGAGCTGATGTGCTAGGCAATCTGACACGCCTTTCCAATTTGGCAAATGGTATTGAACCGAGCATTGAAAAGACCCGCAATATGCAAATCCAGTTGGAACAGCAGCTTGCCAGCGCCGAGGAAGAAGTCAAGCGGCCATTTCCACAGGCAACGGAACTGACTGAAAAGAGTAAGCGCCTTGCGGTGCTGGAGGGACTGCTGAACATGAACGACAAAGACATTGTGACCGACACCGAGCCGGAACAACAGTGTCAGATCGACAATCGACAGCGTGGACAGGAGGAACGATAAATTTTATGATTAAAGGCAGAAAGACCAATCGTATACGCGACCACCCCAAGGATGAAAGGAGTAGTTTTTATGAAAAAATCTATTGTTGCATTGGGCATAGTATTGGCGCTGTCCGGGTGTGCAGCGGCAGCGGATGAAACTCTTGCGGCTGAACCGGCTGCACTGGTGGAAATCTCACCGGCCACCGAAGAAAATGCGCAGCCGGTGGAAGCTGCTGCAACCGCCGAACCTGCGCAGACTGCAACCCCTGCGCCGACACCCGAACCGACACAGGCCCCCACGCCCGCGCCGACAGCAGAGCCTACGGCAGTCCCCACCGCAGAACCCACGCAAGCCCCGGTGGAGGAAACCGTAGCCGCCACTCCGGCACAGGTTAGTATGAGTTATGGTGCGGTGCCGTTCGACCTTGCAGCCGGTACGGAGCAATGGTGGAGCATCGACAGCAGCGACAGCGCATACTGGGCCGTGCAGGAGAACATCAACGCCATCCGCGCAGCAGCGGGACTTTCCCCGCTGGCAATGGACGGCGGGCTGAGCGCGGCGGCAGATGCCCGCTGCGAGAGCTTTGTCGCGGGCGGTGCGTTCGACCACAGCGGCATGACCACCCGCAGCGAAATCTGCGCAGCCGGTCCTATCGGCTCAGCCAGCAGCGTATGCAGCTATTGGCAGAACAGTCCTGCCCACTATGCCAACATCACCAACGCCAGCTTTACGAGCATGGGTGTGGCCTGTTGGTTTTGCTCCACCGCCGAGGGGCAGTATACCTACTGGACTGTCACATTCAATTAAAACTCCTACTTGTTTTCATACACAAATTATGATATAATTTCTGTATGAAAGAGAGGTGCTATCTATGCCGAACATTCGTTCCAGCGCAGATTTAAGGAACAACTACAATGACATTTCCTCTTACTGCCATGCCTACAACGAGCCGGTCTTTATTACCAAAAACGGTAAGGGCGACCTTGCCGTTATGAGCATAGAAACCTATGAGGAAATGGCGGGCCGCATTGAACTGTACAGCAAGCTGCAAGAGGGCCTTGCCGACGTGGAAGCCGGGAACACGCGCCCCTTTGCCGATGTTATGGCTGATTTGCGCCACCGCAGGGAGCGCAGATGAAATACAACATTCATGTCACCCAAGCCGCCGAGCGCGATATGGCGAACGCCTACGACTATATCGACCTTGTACTGAAAAATCCAACTGCCGCCGACAAGCTGTTGGATGTGGCCGACGAAAAAATCGGAGCACTGGCAGAATTCCCGCACAAATTTGAAGTCGTTTCCGACAAACTGCTTTCCTTGTGGGGAATCCGCTTCACCATCGTTATGAATTACCTTGCGTTCTATACGGTGGACGATGCCACGCAAACCGTGCATATCGTGCGGTTTCTCTACGGCAAAAGCAACTGGATCACCATTCTGAAAACAGATGCAGCAAACGGCAGTTTGCCGATGTTCTCATAACCGAATATTTTATCTGGGCGCTCACTTTTGTGGGCGCTTTTTCTATTGGAGGAAAACATGATTTATGACGAACTTATTGAAGAATTAGCGTTGACCCTGCTTACAAAGGCAAGGTATGAGGGCTGTATTAGTGTTATAGACGGTTTCTCACAGTGCGAGGAGGATAAAACTCGCATAGAGTATCCTGTTGACGCTGTTATGCGCATCATGCCGGTGGGCAGCGAAATCTGGCCGGAAGAGTGCGAACCATTGCTGAAAAAAATCGGTGCTGAAACGATCGGAGACGTTGCCGATTATCTGAACAAAAACGAATCCGAAAATTCAAGTGCCGATGATGTTCTTTCTACTGCATTGCTCAAAATCTGCTATGAAAATATGGACATGGACGGCAAGATGGTATTTTGGGAAGATATGCTTGAAAACAACTCCTTGGAATGGAGAGATGTTGAATGATTTGCATACACGAAGTGATTTATTCAGTATGCAGTCGTAATTTTTGTGGGATCTTATCTGCTTCGGAGGATTTTATGACGCACGATGAAATGATGAGTCTGCTGGCAAACACGCTGGCAGATGCAGCCGGGAGTTCCGGCTGTTTACCTATTTTGGACTGTTTCAGCCCTCATCCGGGAGAGGAAGTAACCGTAAGCATTCCTATGTGTGACGACACGGTGGATATTGTGCTGGAAGATCTCGATTTTCCGCACGAGTGGGAAGAATTGTTGGAGAACAGCGATGCAGATACTATGGGCGACCTTGTTGATTACCTGTGCTATTGTTCGCAAAACAATATTTCTCTTGCCATTTCCCCTGAAGATGAGGAAAAGCTGTATGCAACGCTGATTGATGTCTGCTATGAAAATATGTCTTATGACAGGCAGGTCGATTTTTGGCGTCATGTGCTGGAAACCAATTCTTTGGTGTGCGAGGTAAAAGAATGACCCTGCAGGAGCAGCTCTGCGAAAAAATGCGGGTGGAGCAGAGCGCCTATTGCCTATGGCTGACCGCACAGCCGCCAGAAGAAATTCTACACCACGCCTACGAGTACAGCGTCCGTGAGGACATTATTCTGGCAACGGAAGAAATGAACCTCACCCCTGCACAGGTGCGGGCGCTGCTGAAATCTCCCGCGCCGCTGGCGGATGTGTATAAGGATTTTTCCAAGCTGGAAACCGATTATATGAGCATTGTGGCTCAGTGCGTGGAAGACCGTGCAGATGACTTGCTGAAAAAGGAACAGCAGCAGAACCCACCCAAAGTATATCGACAGTCCGTCACTTATGCCCGCGAACACGGCGAATTGCAGCAGTACCATGCGTCTTGCCACTTGAATGAAAGGTGTCGGGACGAGATTGACGCAGCGCTTGCACAGCGCTTTGATGGTATGCGGCTGGGCGCTGGCGCTGTTGAACAGGTAGTGACAGAATATGGTTTGGAGCGCACAAAATATGTGTTGGCAGCGGCCATTCAAACCCGTGACGGAGATGGTCGAATTTCTCGCACAAATAGAAAATGGGCAGATTCCATTCGCACGATCAAAGATATGGATCGCCGTGGATTTGACCGTTCCTGTTACTACGCTGACCTACAAGCGCATACCTGCCTATTGGACGGTTTTGTAAACCAAGTGCGAAAATTTGAAAAAGCCAAAGCCCAGCCCGCTCAGGATACCCCCGAAAGGTAACCGCAGCGTCTGCATTTTGCAGGCGCTTTTTTTCGTGAAAAAATCTCTGTTTTGAAAGGATTTCACAATGAAAGAAACACATTATAAATTGAAGCACCGCGTTACCGCGCTGTTTGCGGCGGCGGTAATGCTCTGCTCCATGCTGCCCGGTGCAGCGTTTGCGGAGGAACCCACACCGCAGCCCACCGAGGAAACCGCGCAGATGGAGCAGCAGACCGAGCCGTCTGAAACTGACAACGGTCAGACCGACGAGAGCAGCCCCGACCCCGGCGAGGATGTAACCGAAGCCACCCCGGAAACAGCAGAAGAGCAGCCCGCTGAAGAAGAAATCCCTGCTGCTGTTGTCGGCGCGGAACTGTACACCGATCTCCCCAATGCACCCATCGGCTCCTATATCGGCAGCGAGGGTCTGCCGGTTGCCACTGGTGAAACTAAAATCGGCATTTCCGAGTGGCCCGAAAGCCAGCTGGAAGAAGGCGGCAGCTATCTGACTGCCGCTGCACTGGACAATGACGGTCTTACCATGGCCGCGCCCCTGTTGGACGGCGCAGACTATGCCATTGTTCCCATTCTGGCACAGGTGGAGTACCCCGCCGATGGCAGTTCCCTTGATCTGATTCTGCCGGACAGCGTGACCCTGCTGGACTACTACGGCGCGCCCGCCGAGGATGCTGAAAGCCTGCTGCACAACGAATACAGCGAAACCTCCGCTGCGGTGCTGGGTGTATATGTGCAGGCAGATGCGAATTTTACCGCGCAGTTGGTTTACACCGCACCCGATGGCAGCACACTGACCAAAACCCTACAGGTAGCCATCGACCGCAATGCGACTGCCGAATATCCTTTCCCCGACAGCGAAATTGCCGCCTTTGCCGAGCGTCCCACCCCTGCGGTGACCAGCGGCAAGATCACCAAGGTTGCCAAGGTCAACGGCACTTGGCTGATCTGGTTCAACGGCGAACCCGCCTACTGCTGCACCCCTGGCGCAGACGGCCAGCCCAAGAACTGTCCAACGTACACTTATGTCAATACTTCTATGGTTGGCGCAGACCAGTATGTACCCGGCGACCACTATGGCAACCAGTACAGAATCTGGGGCGGTTTGACCCAGCTTTCGCTCGGTATGCAGGAGCTCCCTCCGGTTGCGCTCTCCGCAGAAGCGCCGAGTTTGCTGGATTTCTGCCGCACGATCTATACAAATGCGCAGATGCAGATTATCGAGAATTATCCTGACAGCACTGCCGCCAAAATTCTTATGGGATCCGCGCAGACGCTGCTGGAGGGCACAGACGCCTACGCATCCGCCCGCGGCTACTATACCTATATTTATCAGCCGGGCCGCGCGGGCTGGCAGACTGTGGCTGTGATTGGCCCCGAAATCTCCGATGACGAACCGAACCCCAAACCCATCGTGCAGGAAATTTACGCCAACTGGGAAGCCCCTGCGCAGACCGCAAGCGGCAGCTTTGATTTTGACTACGGTATCATCACCAACAAGGTGCAGCTTAAAACCACCGAGAAAGTGGACGGCGCGACCATCGAGATTGAACCCATCACCAAAAGCGGTACTATTGACGGCGGCACATGGAATATTTCTCCCGCAGATAAACAGACCGTCACCACTGCTGGCCATACCAACGATGACAATTTTCAAAACAATGGCGGTGCTGCATCTGCAAGTTGGACGCTGCACTACTCCGTAAGCAAAACCACCGACAGCCGCAGCGGGCGAGTAGGCCCCTACACCACGCAGGACGAAGCCGATGCAGCCGCCGACAGCGCCCGCGATGCTGCGATTACCGAGTTGCAGGGCGAGGCCCAGCGCATGGTGGACAATGCGGTTGCATCTGCAAAGGCAGAACTGGCGAACGTCAAATTCCGCTATGAGGAAGTGGGTGTTCCATACGGTTTTGAAATGTATTGGGGCAGCAACGGCAGCAACCAGACCATTTCTGTACCGGCCAATTCCAACAATGCTTATCAGATGAAAAACGATGAATGGTCTCTGCAGGTCAACATCTGGAAAACCGACAGCGAAACCGGCAATCAGATTGCTGCCGACGCGCAATATGAGATTTTCCAGTGGGATACTGTAACGGGCAAATACCAGCCCACCGGCGGTTACAACACTTACAGTGTGCAGCGCCAAGGCGATGGCACTTATGCGGTCATCAACAGTGCAGCCTATGCGACCACGGATTCTATACCGTCAACAGCCATCTGACAAAAGATGTAACCACTTTTTACACCAACGGCGAGGGCATTCTGACCTTGCCCGAAAAGCTGCCGTTGGGCAAGTATCGCATTGTAGAAGTCACCGGCCCGAACGGATTCTACAACGAATGGCTGGATTCTGCCGGGTACGAAAACGGGGTCCTTGCCGATGATGCCGATGGCAGCTACTATGTAGATTTTGAAATCACCACAGACCGCATTTATGCAGCCACCGGCAACAAAAACGAGAACGGCATGGATACCCTTGTGATTGGTGAAAACTACTCTAACCATGAGACGCTGGGCAAATTGACGATCCGCAAAACAGGCGAAGTCTTAGCTGGCTGGGAAACAGAAGCGGGCGCACTTGACCCGTGGATGACCGGTGAAGCCGAAAACGGCAATTTCGTGTATGAAACCCGCCCGCTGGCCGGTGCGGAGTATACCATCACAGCCGCCGAGGATATTTATACGCAGGATCGGCAGACCGACAATTATGGCAACCGCACGCTCTGGTATGCCAAGGGCGATGTAGTCGCCGTAGTCACTACCGGCAACGGCAGCGCGGATATTGCCACCTTTGCCCCGGCCCGCACTAAGGCCACCTACGATTTCCTGTCTGTAATCCATGACGGCACGATTGGCGAAGTCAGCGTGACCCTGCCGCTGGGCAGCTACCATATCGAGGAAACCAAACCGCCTTACGGCTATGTCGGCACTTCTGACAGCTATGATGTCACTTTCGTTTGGGATGCCCAGTTGAACGATGTGGTTATGGCCACGAGCATTGCCAAATATGATGGCGCTGCATCTTCCCAGAGTTTTGAGGTCGTGCGCAGCAAGGATGCCAACGCCGATTTCATCGAGCAGCAGACCTTGAAATTCTACAATGACCGCGAAAAAGCCAAAGTCGGCGTTTACAAGGTTGACCGCGAAACCGGCAAATACCTTGCCGGTGCAGTATTCAACCTGTACACGGCTGATGATATTTACAGCGTTGACGGCAAACTGCTGTTTGCAGCGGGCGAACTGGTCGCCACCAGCCCCGAAACCGGCGCAGACGGCTACACCTTAGAGCCTTGCGACAAGGCAGATTGCGGTACGATGATCACCCTGCACTTGAAAGAGAACACCGAGGAAGAAAATTACGACGAGTTCCTGGAGCCGTACCGGATTCAGGGCTTGGTGAAGAAATACAGCGACTATATCCGCTATCCTATTATCATGCAGATGAGCCACCAGGTGCCGAACCCGGACAAAGAGGGCGAGACCGTGACAGAGGTGGCGGACGAGACC
>ENA-ORMS01001889-ORMS01001889.1-human-gut-metagenome-genome-assembly--contig:-NODE-1889-length-15903-cov-24.620772_pt1 | contig 15903 bp, 8 predicted proteins | sample MGYA00242104_ERZ508997 | MGnify/ENA primary metagenome ERZ508997 (study PRJEB26280, sample SAMEA2338704) | human gut metagenome | biome: human gut; feature: human-associated habitat; material: faeces... | reverse complement strand
TTCAGTAGCCATTCAGCCAGATAATATCAATGTCTCCTTAAGTTAGTGACATTGGCTTATGTGCCCTCTTTTTTATTTACAATTGATTAATTATTATATAAGTTGCATTTCCTCTGATTCGTCTATAGCTTGACGTTCGTATTTCTTAATAATGTTTAAAATGAACGTATAATCCTTGGCATAGGAATTGGGAAGTCTAATCAAAGTAATGTTATTTGCTTTGCAAATGTCTTCTTTATATTTGTCTCTTTTAATTGTATCTAAATTTTCGTAATGCTCTCCACCATCGAATTCAAACACAATCCAAGTTTTAAATTTGGATAATATATTTTTTCTTCTCATTATTACGGAATCAAATTCACCGGTATAATCTTTAAGTGATGCATCGTTTGGAAAGACATCTTTTACAAGTACATTTCGTTTTATCATCAGTTTTTCATGTACACTTACTAATTGAGACATTGTTTTATAGAATTCTTTTTCGTTCATTGATCCATTTGATTTTCCATAGACTACATTTCTTGATGGAGGAATTACTGTTGTAGTACCATTGGATTTTGCATACGAAAAGAGTTGTTTCCAAATTCCATTTTCGGAGCTTAGATTATTTATAGATTCCTGATCTCCGACTAAGACAAAATTTTGCTTAGCTCTAGAAATAGCTACATTTGCAATTTCAGAATGTGATTCCAACCAATTCATTATCCACTTGCTAGTTTTTAGATTTACCGCTGTGGATAAAATTACTGTTTTAGCTTCAGCCCCTTGCATCTTATGAATCGTGCTAACTTCTATGTTTCCTAATCCAGCTTCTTTTAATTCATTTTTGATTAGATTTTGCTGGTTTAAAAACGGAGTAATTACTACTGTATTATCAGATCCTTTTTCTTTTAGATATTTAATAATTGCTTGAGCTTCTTCGTAAGATTGATTCCAATAATTTCTCCCGATTACATTCGTTTTGCAGTCATAAAACATCAAGTTTCCAGGACCTGTCGTTTTGTCGATGATTAATTGATTATCGTAGAAATATTTGTTAGAGAAGTTGATTATGTTCTTGCCACATCTATAGTGATGTTTTAAAAGCAGCTTGTTAGAAATATTATCAGCTTTTCTCATACAAGTTAGAATGCTTTGCTCTGCATAATCATATGTATTAGAAATTTTATATTTATTTTTAAGCTCTTTATTTGCGTTTGGTAGTAATTGTGTTATCGGCTGAAGCTGATCTTCATCTCCAACTAAAAGCAATGCTTTGGCTTTAGATATTGGAATTAAAGATATAGCTAAAGCGCATTGACCAGCTTCATCCATGATTACAGTATCAAATAAGAATTTGTTGCCGAGATGATAAGAAGAAATATTAGTTGTGAAAATAATAGGAAACACATCGGTTAACAGCTTCATGTTTTCATCAGAACTACACCAAGTGTTGAATTCTCTTACTCTAACTTGATCATCAGCAATAGAAACAATCCTTATTAAATCTTTATATTCTGCTCCTCTCAATCTTTTTAAATGAGTTAAAGAAGAGGCATAAAGATAATATTGTGAATCAGGATCTCTTTTTGCAGCAAAAGCGATGTTAGTTAAATCCTCATCTTTGATTTCAGTTGCTTTTGATATTTCGTCTTGAAGATTTGCAATAGCCTTTTTAAATCTGTTATCTGTAGTTGCTTGCTCTGTTTGATCTTGTACGTTCAATAAGGCCTTTAGTTTTTCTTTCTTTAACTGGAGGTCTCTATATGAAGTTAATTTTTCGACTAAATCAGCGTTCTTTGATCTAACTTTTTCTTTAATTTCTTTAACTTTATTTTGATCGATTTTGTCTTGGAATGTGTAGTTATATAAATCTAATATTTTTCTTGTAGCTTCGATATTCTTAGCTTGATTTCCTAGTCTTAAGTACGGAAAAGGAACACTTTTACCATTGTATTCAAAACTTAATTTATCGATGATTCCATCTACTGGAATATTATTATTTGAAGTGATGAGCATTGTTTTGTCGTTGTAATAACCTGAAACAATGACATTGAATAAAGTTTGAGTTTTTCCTGTTCCTGGAGGCCCTTGAACATAGGTCACAGGATTTTTCATAGCGCAATAAACTACGAACATTTGATCAGCATTAATTCTGCTGTCGAAAAGAACAATCTTAGGCTTAGACATACCATTGTCTTTAATGTTTATATCGCCAAAGAAAGCTCTCATAGGAATATTGAGATTTCCTTCAGACGCCTCATCTTCTATGTTTTTAAAGATTTGATTGAAAGGAACAATTAAATTTCTTTGTATTATAAGAATGTCGGGTCTTGTATCGATTTCTTGCTTTTTCCTAAGATTGTTTCTTAAGAGTTCTATTGTTTGTATAGGGTTATTTTCGTATGACTTTTGAAATTCAGCTACTGAAAGCTCAGTATAATTTGAAAGGGAGTGTCTCGTATCTTTAACACTATAGTTTTGATTGAATTTTAAAGGTCCGTTTAAAGATAATTCTTGAGTCTTAGGATTGTATGCTAGATTTTGATAAATGAATACGAATTTCTTCCCACCCTCATCAATTGAAAGAATAGACATTGATAATTCGTTATAGACTTTAGAATAAGAATTGAAGTCATTTTTCTTTATTAGATCTATGACACTATCTATTTGTTTTATATCTAGTTTTACTTTCTTTTCTCTCTTAAGCTTTTCATAATCTAAACCTTTAATCATTGTATAGGATGATTCGAAAGGATCGTTATCTAATTTATAACAATCTTCGAGATATAAAAGAATGTTATTGTTGAATTTTTCAAATTCCAACCAAGCAAATGCAATTGGATTTTTTTGAATTTTTTCTATCAGGTTTAAAGAGGGTTCGTGATCTGTGAATTCTATTACTTGAGCCGAAATTATTTTTTCAAATTTCAATTCAGCGTTCAATATTTTTTCACTGATTGAATGATTATACATTTCAACTTTTAACTTCTTTTTTTCGGGATTTATATCCAAAATGAAAATCCAGAAGTTAGTATTTCCTCTTTCAGTGTTGTCATATGTGATTTGGCACCACTTTCCTTCCTTTATTGAATTAACTAATTCTGTTTTTATTTTGTCCATATAGATATTAGTTTACATTTTTAAATAAAATAATAAAAGTGTTCAGACATAATTATTTTAAGTATATTTATGAGAAGAATGCTCTTAAAAAGAACATTTGGCATCAACCTTTATTTTATGTTCAAAAATCACGTTGCCTTTTTTGCAAATTTTCATCATTTGGATTTTTGCTTTTCTTGATATAATAGCCGCCATTTTGCTAGGTCAAAATCTGTGGGCTTGCTATTTACTATTTTTACAGAGTCATTTATAGAGTCAGAATAAATCCGTTTTAATTATTTTTATTTTTTAAATATTCATCAGCTTTTCTCAACGTCTCTTTATCTGTTTCAAAGGTTACCGCATCTATAGCTTCTTTGATAGGAAGCCAAATACATGATTTGACTTCATCATCGTGGTCATCGTGAGCGATGGTGTCTTCTTTGCATTCAGCGACAAAGAAATAGACATCTTTGTTTATTCCAGGAAATGGAGAATAATTTATATGGTGCTTAAATCCAGTATCTATAGTCACGTTTAAAGAAGTCTCTTCTTTTATTTCTCTTCTAGCTGTATCTTCATCATTTTTATCCGTAGGTTCTACATGGCCCTTTGGAATTGAAGTATGTCCTAAATTCATCTTCTCTACTAGATAGTATCTTTGGTTATTTATTATTTTATATACTACAGCACCACAACTTTTTTCTTTCTTTATATTCTCGCTCATAGTTATAAACCGCCTTTCTAGCTAGGAATTTAGCTTAAAAATCGGTTATAATAATACCGCTTTCTAATGAATTTGTTATATTTACTTTTTATTTATATAAATGAAAGTCAACTGACATTAAAAGCGAAAAGGAGTGATAACTATGACAGACGAAGAAAAGAAGGTGTTGGATACTATTCTAAGTCTTTGCCAAAGAGAAGGAATATCCCCTTTTCAAATTGACTATAAAGTTCATAATGAAATTAAAGTATCAAATGTAAAAGGTGTTATAACGACTGACATAAAAGAAAATGTTGTCTCAGTTCGTTATAGAGGAATGTATGAAGAGAGATTAGGTACTTTTGAAGATGACAAATTGGATGAGAATAGAGTTGATGAAATCATTAAATCTATTAAGCAATCTGCTTTGAATAGCGATAGATTATGTAGACCTGAATTTTTTGGCGAACCTGGTCAAAGATATAAATCTAGTGGATTTAAATTATCCAACGTGAAGATAGATAATCTAAAGATTTTAAACAATAAGATTGTTCAATCTTTAAAAGAAATGAATTCTTTGTTCAACGATGATGCTATAAATGAAATTTCAACCACCTTGATAACTGGTAGAAGAATGATGGTCAATTCTAAAGGATTAAAAGTGGAGAAGAAGTTTGACCGTATAGTGATGAAAGCAGACTGTACCTTCACAAAGCCTGATGGTGAGAAGAGTTCTGCTACTGAGACATATATTGGATACAATTTGATGACTATTAAACCTGAGTATTTGGCTAATAGAATAGATAAAGAAATAATGTCTTCCTTCAAGGTTGGTCTAGCTGAAAAGGGAAAATATAAAGTGGCTTTTTCTCCAAGAAGTGCTGCTACTATCCTTCATATTGCTGATCTTCATCTCTCTGGTGCGATGGTAGCTTCGGGAAAATCAGTATATAAGGATCAGTTTGGAAAGGATGCTTTCTCACCACTACTAACTGTCTTAAATGATCCTATTATCTCTTCAGTTCAATCCACTCCATTCGATACAGAAGGAAATGCAACTGAGAAGTTTATGGCCATAGATCATGGAAGACTTCGCTGTTTCTTCTTGGATACTGAATACGGTGAGATATTGAATATTAGATCTAATTCTTGTGCCACATACGGAATTCCCGAGTCTCAATACTTCGTCGTTGCACCTTCAGCAGATAATACATCTTTGGGATTGATAAGGTCTGTAGATAATGGATATATAGTAGAAGGATTTGATAAGGACTGTGTAGAAAAGATAAAGAGAGATGCTGAGATAAATCTTGAGATTCCTTTCTATGGTTATGAGATAAAAGAAGGAAAGATTGGAAAGCCTGTAAGAGGAACTATAAAAGGAAAAGCTGATGAATTCTTACGAGATGTAATCGGACTTTCTTTTGAGAGAGAGGATTGCTCTATAGAAGCCGCTCTTTGCCCTTGGTTCTTAATAGATAACGTAGAAGTTGAATAGCTGTGAAAACAGCTATTTTTTGTTCTTAAGAAATAAGTTAGTCGTGTTTTATATTATTTATAAGGAGAATGATGTAGTCATGTTTAAAATGGATAGATTAGGTCAAGGAACTTGGCATTTTGGAGAAAACAGAAAATTATATGAAGCTGAAATCGAAAGTATTAGATATGGAATTCAAAATGGAGTGACATTGATAGATACAGCTGAGATGTATGGGGATGGCGAATCTGAATCCTTGATAGGAGAAGCTATCAAGGATTTTGATAGGTCAAGATTATATATTGTTTCTAAGATATTGCCTTGGAATGCTGGATATGATGATTTCTTCATCAGCCTTTCTAATTCTTTAAAAAGATTGAATACATCTTATTTGGATATGTACTTATTGCATTGGAGAGGCGAGATTCCATTGGAAGAAACCATAAGATGTATGGAAGAAGCAAAGAGACAAGGTCTTATCAAAGATTGGGGTGTCTCTAACTTTGATATTGATGATATGCAAGAGTTATTAAGCCTTAAAGATGGTTACAATTGCAGAGTTGACCAATGCTTATATCATTTAGGATCAAGAGGTGTAGAGTATAGTCTTATTCCTTTTTTAAAGAATAATGCCATTAGATTTATGTCTTATTGTCCTTTGGCGGAGGCTGGATCATTGAAAAGAGAGCTTTTATCTAATTCGACAGTAATAGAAATATCTAAAGAATATGGAATTACACCTATTCAACTCCTTTTAGCCTTCACTTTGAGAGATAAGGATATAACATCTATTCCTAAAGCTTCTCATGTAGAGCATCTAAAGATGAATATTGAAGCATCTAAGATTCAAATATCAGATGAATCTTGGAAGTTACTAGATTCTATTTATCCATCTCCAAAGAAGAAACTTCCTTTGGATATGGAATAAAAGACATAAAAAAAACTCCGAACCTAATTTGTATTAGATCCGGAGCGAGCAAAAGGAATTTTATGTTGGAAATAATTAACTTAGTTATTTGCAATCTCTTGATTGCCTTGTAATTATAGTCCTTAGATTTATAAAAGCAAGCAAAAAAACAAAGTATTTTTGAAAGTGTTTTCAAATACCTGCTGTTTTCTAATAAATATATATTTTCATCTTATATATGTGCTTATAAGTAAAGTCTAATAAAGAATCTATTTGAGTGTAGAAGTGGATTCAAAGTTTGTACCATGAACTTTGAATTACACTTCAAAATACTAATATCAGGATGAGACTATATGAATTTTGGAAAATAAACATAAAAAGTCGAATTCAAAAGATCACTTTCGAATTAAAAGAAGGAATTTTTTCTTTGCCTGCTAGGCTAAACAAAGGATCTAAGAGAAATGTATGTTGGACTATCCAAGATGAACAATATCAATTTTAGATGTTTTATTTAGATGAATAATTTATACTCTATTAATAAGAGGTGGACTGATATGGATCAAGAAAAGAAATTAACAAAGTCATTGAGGGTAATTCATGAGACAGTGAAGATGATGCAGTTTTATAGTGATATGTCTGGAGTCATATCATGGGATTTGGAAACATGCGCTCCAAGAGATGGACGAGATAGAGAAAGTGAGCAACTAACTTACTTGTCAGGTAAATCTTTTGCTCTCAGCAAAAAGAAGAAATTCATAAGTTCAATTATTTATGCTATGAAGAATTTCGAGTCTTTGGATAAATATGACAAAGTCTTAGTTAAATCTTTATATAGAGATTATTTGAGTTCAAAGAATGTAACTCCTGAATTTGAAAAGATTTATTCCAACAACTTTAGCAAAGCATTTAACGTATGGGTTAATGCTAAAGAAAAGAATGATTATTCTTTATTTGAAGGTCAGTTGAAGAAAAATGTCGAATATACTAGAAAATGGGTAAATCTTAGAGATGACGCAAAAGGAAAGAAAGTTTTGGATATTTTGACTGATGAAGTTCAGCCTGGATTTACTACTGAGGATTTAGATATCTATTTCAACAGTCTTAAAGATGGCATTATTCCTATCTTGAATAGAGTTTATGAATCCAAAGAAATCATTAGAGATGACTTCTTGTTTAGAGAAGTATCTATAGAAAACCAAAGAGAGTTCTCTCTTTGGTTGATGAAACTATTAGGATTTGATTTCGATAAAGGAACTTTAGGCCAGACAGAGCATCCTTTTACATCTGAATTGAGTGCATCTGATTGTAGAGTGGCTACTCACTATTATGAGAAGAACTTCATATCAAATTTCTATTCGATAATGCATGAAACAGGTCATGCTTTGTTCTTACAAAACACACCTGCTATAGTTAGAAAACATTTGCTTGGTGGTCATCAAACATTGGATATGGACGAATCTGTATCTAGATTCTATGAGAATGTTATAGGAAGAAGTTATTCTTTCTTGTCTTTTGTATTTCCTACCATGCAGAAATACTTCGCACCAGTATTAGACGATGTAACAGTCGAAGAATTCTATAGAGCAGCTAACAAAGTATTCCGTCAACCTTATAGAACAGAAGCTGATGAATTGACTTATTCGCTTCATATCGTCATAAGATATGAGATAGAGAAAGGTCTTTTTGATAAGACATTAAGTACTAAGGATTTAAATAAAGTTTGGAATCAAAAATATAAAGATTATTTAGGACTGGATGTCGAAGATGATAGAAGTGGAATATTGCAGGATGTTCATTGGTGTGATTCTTTCGCCTATTTTCCTGTATATGCAGTTGGAAATTCATACAACATCATGTATAGAAACGTAATGGATAAATCCTTTAAGAAGTATGGTGGATTAGATCAGGTGTTGAAAGAAGGTAGAATGGATTTGGTCAAAGACTGGATGACTAAGAGAGTGTTTAAGAATGCATGTCTATTAGATCCTAAGGATTGGATTAAGTCTATAACTCACAAAGAATTTAGTTCTAAGGAATTCATAGATTATTTGGATAAGAAGTACAAGGGAATATATAAGTAAAGATTCTTTGATAAATATTTAGATTCGAAATAATATAGACTTAGTTAATTAAAAGGTAGATTTCTACCTTTTTTGTTTATAATTGCAAAATTGTTTTATTTATCCTCAATTGAAGTAAAAACAAAAAAGATAAATAGGTAAATATGAGTCGGTGAGAATGTAAATCTTCAGTAAAAACTAATGAAATTTGCTGAAAAGCTTATTTTGATAGCTCTTTCAAGCAAGATACATGTTAAGATTAAATTGGAGGGAGAATAAATTCCAAACAATGAAAAAGAAGAATCATTTAATTGCTTTATCCGTTTTGATTGCGTCATTAGTCGGATGTAATGGAGGAAATGATAGTTCTACTACTCAGCCTGGTAGCAACAATCCCACTACTCCAACCGCTCCATCTACTCAACAACCTGAGAAGAAGACTGGAACAGTTACTATTGGAGCAGTTGAGCATGGTAGTGTCACTGCTGATAAGATGACTGCTGAAGTTGGTGCTGATGTCACATTTACTGTTACTCCTGATGAGAACTATTCAGTAAAGTCATTCAAAGTCAACAATGATGAAAAACAGCTGAATGACTCTAATCAAGTTGTTGTAAAGATGGTCGAAGGTGGTCTCACTGTATCTGCTGAATTTGAAATCAACAGTGCTGCAGTCACTATCACTCAAGCCGATCATGGAAGCATTAGTGCTGATAAGTCTACTGCTAAGATTGGTGAAAATGTCACCTTCACTGTTGCTCCAGAAGCAAATTATGTAGTTTCATCATTTAAAGTAAATGATGCTGATGTTGCTTTGGATGGTAATAATCAAGCTGTAGTAGTTATGGTAGCCGGTGGCTTGAATGCTACTGCTTCATTTGAATTAGGATCTGGAACAGTCACCATTGGAACTATTGAACATGGTGCTGTCACTGCTGACAAGATGACTGCTAAGATTGGTGAAGATGTAACATTCAAGATCACTTCTGATACTGGATATGATGTGAGTTCCTTTAAGGTGAATGGAAGTGACGTTGACTATGTGACTAAGGAAGATTCAACTACTGGAAAGACTTATTGGGAAGCCAAGGTGAAGATGGTCTCCGGTGGACTTACTGTCACTGCTGAATTTAAGTTAGCCGTATACTCTATCGAATGGGATACTCCTACTCATGGTACTATTGCTGTAGAAGGTGGTAAAACTTCAGCTACATACGGTGATGAAGTAAAGTTCATTTTCACACCTGAAACTGGATATGAGATTAAATACTTAACTATTAATGAAGAGCCAGTACAATGGGCTAGCGACAATACATTTACCACTACTATGGGTGAATATGGATTGTTCGTCACTGTACAGTTCGGCCTTGAAAATGAAACTATCACAGTCAATGCCGGTGAACATGGAACGATTGAACATAAGAATAAAGCAGATGATTCTCAGGATTATAAATATGGTGATACTGCAGTCGTCACTGTAACTCCTAATGAAGGATTCATGATCGAGACTATCACAGTTGACGGAAAAGCTATCGAAGTACCTGAAGATAAGAAAGGTGGATATTCTTTTGAACAATCAGTTGAGAAGGATCTTAATATCTCAGCTACCTTCACAGATGTTCATACAATATCTGAGTTTACTGATTCTGTTATCAATGAGATTAAAAATGCTCAAGATATCAAGGTTAAGCTTGCAGGAGATGTCACTCTCGGTGTAACTTTACCTTTAGCTAAAGGAACCACTGAATATGATTTGGATGGACATACCATCACTAGCACATTGAATGGAATGCTTAGAGATGCCAATACTGATACTAAAACTTTTGGAAACAAGTCTGTCACATTGAAGAATGGAAGCATCGTTTCTAATTATGACAAGGGAACAGTCAATGTCATCGATTCTTCGTATCTTGCAGCTTTTACATTAGATGGAGTCACTGTAAGCAATAGTAGTATTAGTACAGTTAATCCTATCACTGGTATTTATTGCTCCAGCACTACTGAAACTAAGATTTTGAATTCTACAATCAATATCAAAGGTAGCTCAAATTTAGGTGCTTATGGTATAGGAACTAATAACCTCGACGGTGAAAACAAGACTATTACAATTGACAATACTAAGGTCACAGTTACCTCTGATGACTTTGATAACACTGCATTCTTAGGCAATACTGAAGGAATTAAGGTAGTTGTAAAGAATTCAACCTTTACCGCTGATAGACAAGCAGTCATTGCTAGAACTGGAAACTGGGATATCTCAGGATCTACCTTTGTATCCACAGGTAAATGGTTGGATGCTTCTGAAGCTAATGTTACTACTAATACAAAATATAAGACCACTGCTGGATCTTGGAAGGCTGGAAATGAAGTAGTTTCTGGTGGATTGATCTTAGGTGATGAAACAACAAGTGCATACAATACACCTGTTGTTGCTACATTGAAGGATAACAAGTTCACAGTTGCAAAGGGTGACAAGATGTCCATTCATTCTGATGGAGCTGTAGCAACTACAGTCACAATGGATGCCTTGACTGCTGTTGAAGCATATGGTTATGATCACGATGAAGATAAAACTACAGTTGTTACTGAGAACAATGTGGTGAAGAAGACCTTCAAAGAGTTGAATGAGATGACAACTGATGATGATGCAAATCTATATGTAACAACTGGTGTGTTGACTGAGATTAAAAACGCACAATTTGGAAATCTTTATTTGACTGATAAGGCTACTGGTGAGAAATTATATGTACATGGTACATATTTAGATAATACCTATTCATTTGATGGAACTAAGTTCTCATTTGATAAAGGTGCTAAAGTTATCACTTCAGATTATTTAGGTAAAGAAATCACTATTGCAGGAACATTCCAAAATTATCAAGGTACTACTAAGGAATTAGTTAATGCAGTGGTTATTGATTCTTCAGCTGAGAAGGTAGCTGCTAAGGTAGTGACTGAATATGATGCTGAAAAGGGAACAGTCACAGTTGAGGAAGGAAAGGTTGGAGATAAACTTACGGTCACTGCTACACCTAAGGAAGGATATAAAGTCTCTTCCATCAAGGTCAATGACCAAGCTTTGACTGTAGCCGAAGATAACACAGCTGAGTTTACTGCTGAATTGAACAACAAAGTTGTAGTCGAGTTTGTAAGTGAATCTGCTCCCGTGGCTAAGGTGTACACAGTTTCGTTTGTAAAAGATAATTGTGAAAGCAGCACAGATTATGTTAGTAATAAAGCTTGGAAAAATACTACCGACGGTTTAACTTATTCGATTGTGAACTGTGCAAACAATAACAAAGGGTGGGATTTTATTAAGGCTGGATCAAAGAAAAAAGATTCGATAGCAACAATTACTACTGACTCCCCATTTACTGAAGCTATTGCTGAGTCAGCAATAACTATTGATAATGTAAACAATAAATTTATTAATAGCATTAAGTTGTTAGTTTCTACTTCAGCCGATTTTACTACTGATACAACCACTTCTTATGATGTGAATGTTGCAAAAGGAGAACAAACAACTAAAATAAAAACTCCAGTTGCAAATGCCTATTATAGATATGTAATTGATTGCAAAAAGGCATTGAGTAATGGACCTATCGCAATTTCCAAAATAACTTTCACTACTGTTGCTGAATAATATTAGTTATATTTTAAAAGGGTGGGCTATAAGACCCATCCTTTTTCTTTTATGATTTTATATGCTTTATTGAAGCAATCTTTCTTTGCTTATTATTTTGAAATCACCATTTTTTGCCCTTTTCTAGAACTAAGTTGATCAGCTCAAGTTTATGGGTACACAACAACATAATAAAAAACACTACAATAATGTAGTGTTTTAATCAAATACATCTTTATCCTTTATAAGGAGGAAGAGGAGGTGGAGGAAGAGGTATTGAGCTTTCAGAAGCAATCTTATATTCACCACTATCCTCATATAAGTAAATAGTTGTAGATAAAATTGAGAACTTCAATGCAATCTTATTGTTGTATGAAGTGATTAGATAATTATAATTTGTTGTTCCATCGCTCAGCACATATGAAGTTATCTTTGTAATAGGATCTACGACAGCTTTAAATGAATATGTAGTTCCACTAGTTGTCGTATAGTCTTTAACAAACTTTGTTATATCGAAATCGACTGAATTCAATGTCTCATCGTTATATTCGACTTTCTTTATTCCATCTACTTCTTTGAATTTGAATGTCGATGAACTTGTTGTTATTGTTGTTACTCCATCTTTGCTTTCATATGAAGAATAAGAAGTTAATGATCCATTTACATATAACTGATCAGCGGTTAGATATATGACAGTCGAATTATCACCGTTTGCATATACTCCGTTATAGTTGTAGATATAGTCAACGGCATATCTATTATTGAATGAGACCAAACTAGCTCCATCTTTAATAAAATAGACTTCAGTTAAGTTGCTGTATTTCATAGCTACTCTTACAGCTTTGTTTCCCTGATATGTAGTTATGCTCAAAGAATAGTCATATTCCTTCTCGACTAATCCATTATTAGTATCGTTGAGACTATCAGCATACATCTTTCCATCAGAAGTGATTCTTATCTTCTCTGTTCCATAGGCACCATTGAATTCATATGTGCCTACCAAATCTAAGAACATGTCATATGGAACGAAAGTTTCATTTGGAGTGAATACATTATTTTTAAATACTCCTCCAACCATAGCGTTGTTTGATCCTACTTCTATCAAATGCTCTTCATTATTGATGGTGAAATAAAGACCGATCACATATGCAAATGAATCTTTTATGTAGTATGGCTTCATTTCATAATCGACTTCATTTCCTTTATAAGTTAATTTATCTGCAGCGATAGTTAAGTCGATTTGATATTTGGTGGTGTATTCGCCTAATAGAGATTCAAAACTGCTAGTAGGTATGAATATCTTTGATTCATCTTCTTTTATCAATTCAAATGCTTTGATTCCAGTGTCGAATAATTTGAATTGATATGTATTTGAATCCATTGTGAATTCTAGATAAGTGGAATCAGAAGAAGGAACATATAGAATACTAGAATCGACGTTCTTAGATTGATAGGTTATCTTTAAATCTTTGTCTACCACCAATGTTTCTTTCTCAGTCTTTGATTTGTATGTGAAGTCGTTTACAAAGTAATTTGAATAAAGAGATTTATTTACTAAGAATAACTCTTTTTCACCTACATATCCTTTGATTACGTAATTAGAAGCCATATCGTCTTTATAAGGAACAAAATGATATGTCTTTCCATCGTATTCAACTTTTATAGCTTTGAAGTTTTTATAGACATCAAAGCTAAATGATGTTTCAACATCATTTATTTTCAATTTGTTAGTATTTGTCTCTTCATCTAAGCTGAAGGAGAAATTGAAATCTTTATAGGAGAAGCTACCATATAAATATGAATAATAATCTTCATACGGCATGAATGTTTCTTTATTTGCAGAATCTATAAAGGTAATTCCATAAGCACTAGGTTTTACTAAATAAGACTTACTTCCAGAAGTGATTCTATATTCACTTCCTTCTTTTTCATCTACGATTCCTTCTATTTGATATGTATCGCCATCAAAGGATACAGTCTTATTATCGAAATCATAGGATAAGTCTATTGTCTTTGATCCGTCAAAGATATCATAGTTCATAAAAGCAGGACAGCTTCTGAATACGACTTCATTATTTGATAATATGTTGACTAAATCTATATAAGACCCGTTATTTTCTAGCATCATAGATTCATATAGATAATTATCAGTGTAGTCGTAGTAATCTGCTATTAATTCGACAGTTCCATCCACGTCTTTCAAGTAGGACTTTGTATAATAGGAATTTAAAGTTGATCCAGCTGCAGTGGATTGTCTAACTAAGAATACATCTCTATCGACTGAATAATCTCCGCTGAAATAGTAGATTAAATCATATTTGGAAACTTCTGCTTCATAATAAGGTGAGAAGAATGCCCCATTCATGCTTTTGATAGAAGGCATGAATGAATAAGACTCATTACCTTTTTCAAGAATTAAGACCATCTTTTCATCAAAAGATAGGTAGGCCTTATAGTCATCATCATTAAAATCTTTGGAGAATGATATTACTGTTCTTGTTATATCATCACCTTGTATTTCTTCATCTATAGAAGTTGGGATTAGATCTTTTGATTGACCATCTTTTGTGATGGTTAATTTTTTATTTGTTATAGTAACTTCACCTAATTGACCTTCATAGGTGTAGTCATCCATGACATCTAAATCATAATCAGAGAAATCAGGTGCTGTAGGTTCTGTTGGTGTAAAAGATGAATTTGGTGTAGTAGATCCAGGAGTTTGAGAAGAAGATGGCTTAATCTCATTGCAACTTGTCAAGCTCATCAATACAAGAGTAGATATTGATATTAGTTTTTTAAATTTCATATATTTTGCTCCTTTTATATAGATTTAGGACATTAGAATAAATGTTTTATTAAATAATTTCAAATAGTATTAAAAGCTTATCTATAAGAACAAGAAAATTATTGTGGTATCCTTAGGCTTTTCTAGTAAGCGAAAGAATAATAAAAAATAAGCAGCTCGAAAACGATAATGAATTGTCTATAGTCGAACTATTTCATTTATATATAAAAAGTTGTTAACATCAAATTTTGTAGAAAACGAGCTAATAAATTCTTATTTGGCTAAAATTAATTGAAAAAAATAAAGATTATATATGTAATATATAGATTTATTTACTTATTTTATTCTTTTACTAGCTTAATTTCTTTATCTTTTTTAGAAATGAATATAGATAGTCCAATCAATATTAATAATACAGCAATCATTGAAATAGGTAATAACTGAATAATAGTATCTTTGGATTGGATATCGATAAATTTATAACAAAGATAGAAGGACATAGCGCCTAATATAAAGGAAATTAAAATGAAGAAGTATTCCAAAGATACAAAAGCATATTCAATGTTCTTTTCTTTTATTGATTTCACTAAGAATTCAGCTATATTCTTCATAACAGTAGTCATCATAGTAGAAGAGAATACATTTTTATTCATTTCACGGAATGAGCAGAATTGGAACGCCCCATATAAAGCCATGAAACAATCGGCTACGATATCGTTTATTGTAGGTGTTCCGTTAGATTGAATCGCTTCAACATTAACAGGAATGCAAATTGATGGAATCAAACATATGATCATTAGGCTCAGTACTATTTGTGGATAGTATTTATTTACTTTCTTTATTGTGGCTTTTAAAGTCTCTGCAGTTAAACATCCGATAAAGAACATTAATATAACCATCATCCTATCTAAAGCCCAAGGGATATTACCATCTATAAAATTCATAAACATTGTAATGGTGTTTCCAGTTTGCATAGCAGCATATATTCCTCTAGTTTTGATGGAATATAGTTCTGTGAACCCACCTAAAAGACTTAATAGACAAGCAAATAATAGAGATAAAGTGAAGTGTTTTTTTATAAAGCTCATAAAATAAATCCTAAATCATTAGAATTATAGAATTCTTTTATACTCTTGACTCATTAAAGGCTTTCCAAATTTTAAATGAACACTTAATTTGCTAGTCAAATATAATAAAAAAAGCCAAGCTGTTTAAAATGTCCCCTGTAAAAAGGACACGGCAATGAAAACAAAAAACACCATCCA
>ENA-ORMS01001885-ORMS01001885.1-human-gut-metagenome-genome-assembly--contig:-NODE-1885-length-15923-cov-5.700655_pt1 | contig 15923 bp, 8 predicted proteins | sample MGYA00242104_ERZ508997 | MGnify/ENA primary metagenome ERZ508997 (study PRJEB26280, sample SAMEA2338704) | human gut metagenome | biome: human gut; feature: human-associated habitat; material: faeces... | reverse complement strand
CCGCCGGTGATATCAGTGCTGCTCAGGCTGTAACCTTGAAGCTGCGGCATATAGTTCGCCGCACTTCGGTCGGCGATCTCACCGGTGATCGTGCCGGATACATTACCTGGTCGAGCCGCCACAGAAGCGATGGATTCGCTTGAGAGTGTTGCACCATTGCGGGCAGCCATGCCACCGAATGCACGGGCGACAAAGCCAGCGCTGCCGCCTGCGCCCATGTGTGTTCCACCTTCCACAACAGCGTCACGCACATACGAATTTGGCTTAAAGCGGCTTGCAAAGCCCGCGAAGAACCCGCCGCTTGTTGCTGATGTTCCTGATGCGCCCGCAGTACCGTTTGCTCCGCGGAATACGCTACCGGCCGTCTTAGCTCCGCCAGAGGCCACTCCGGATATCACACGGGCCGCCATAAGGAGCTCCATGCCCATGCTGCTGCCGGTTTGGGCCACATTCAGTCCCATTGCCGCAAGGTAGCTATCGAACTTCTGCGCCGTCTTCAGAAAAGCCAGCGCAACGAACATCCAAAGAAATATGCTGCCCTGTCCGGTGGAAAGCGCGCCGCCGTTGCCGATGAACTGGCCGACCGTGGAGTTAAACGCTCTCAGGAACCATACGTTTAGGACAAGTAACAGGAGTTGTGACCCGACCATGCGTGTCCAGCCTTTGAACACGTTGTTGGTGTTCTTGCTGCCGCCCATTGAAAACGCCAGCGGTGAGGTATAACACAAAACGCCCACGACCACATATCGTTCAACGCACTCAAGAAGCATTTTGAAGTAGTTCCAGCCCAATGAAATCATGAGGATGATGGTCAGCAGCGGGCCGATTACGGTGATGGTGGAAACGAGCGTGGATAAGCCATTTTGCAGCACTTGCTCCACCCCGGCAAACGTAAAGCTGCCCGGGTCCATTGTGGCATCCATAAGGGCGGTGTACGGAGCGCGGGCAATGTCCAGCGCCAGCAGGAATATCGGCTTGGCATAGCCTATCAATATAGCGAAGATAGCGCTGCGGACCAATAGCAGCCATGGGTTCTCTGCTTCGGTAACAGGCCCGCCGAACACGCGGAATAGCTGCCAGACCGTTATTAAGAACAGCAGCGCCCATGCCGTGTACTGAAATATGAAGAATGCCTCGGTTACGAAAGGGAAATACTGCTCCATAGCGGTCATGTCCGTCCCCAAGGCGTTCAAAAAGATGCCTGAGACAGCGTCCATGATGCTTGTTACGATGGACGCTACCCAATTTACAATGCTTTCAAAGATCCAGCTAAGATCCAACGGCGCTCACCTCCTTGGCGCTGGACATCGTGGCGTTGTCCATTATCCGTTGTACATGCCGCCCTGGATTAAGGGCTGTAGGTATGCGACCGCGAAGCCAAGCGTATTGAGTACCAGCCATGTGACGATGATTCGTTTCAGCCAGCTCGTGGCTTCATCCACGGCACGCTGATTGCGCGAGATCATCCTGATGAGCAGCGCTACAGCGGCTGGCCGTAACGGCCACAATGGTGGATATCCCGACCAACTCGCCGTATACATCCTTCATGATGGTCGAGAATCGCGACCAGATGTCATCCGCAAGCACGGGCTGCAATGAAAGGATGAGTGCGCTGACAATGCCGACAATGGACCAGTAGCCCCGCACGGCACGCTCCTTGAGGGTTAGCTTTTCTGTCATGTAGGTTCCTCCTTGATGAAGTTTAGGTATGAAAAAAACCGCCTTCTGCGCTTTGCAAAAGGCGGCGAAATTGCCATACCCACTATTTGACGCTACAATCTTACCACGATTCGATTTCCTTGTCATCGGCGGGTGCCTGCCAGGAATATGACAGAAAACCGAACATAGACAGCATTACATATTCACATTATTATCAATAGTGTTTAGGGCTTTTTCATCTTCGATTCTCTTAATAATTGAATTATACATTGCCGCGGTTCTTAGTTTATTGTCAAATATATGTTCTTCAATCCTATTTTTCCATTTGCGAATTATACCTTTTACAATGGATGCTTTTGTAATATAGAAGTCTATTACTTGGATACCCACTTATATAAGCTCTGCGACGAAGCGGGGATCAAGCACTTTTGTATGCACGCTTTACGCCACACCTACGCCACAAGAGCGATTGAATGCGGTGTACAGCCCAAGGTGCTGCAAAAGCTGCTTGGTCACGCAAGTATAAAAACAACGATGGACAGATACGTCCATGTCACATCTGAATCCTTGGATCAGGCTGTGCGGCAATTTGAATCAGGCAGGGTTTCCTAGCATATAAGTCCATGCGAAAATGGCGTAAAAATGGCGTAACCCAAACGCGCCGGATTCCGGAAGCCCTTGAAAATCAAGACATTTTAAGGAGATAGAGAAAACTATGAAATTAGGTATCGGAAGAATTTGACCTGATTTCATAAATCTATAAAGAAGCATAAATGCCCGTAAATCCTTACGGGAACAAGCTTTTTCAAATTTCAAGGGGCATAAAACTCCACACTGTTTCATAAAGCTGCATGCCAAAATGGTACAGTCGTGGTACAGTAGATTGAAGTGCCGAGAAAGGCCCCTATGCAAAGTTAATTATACTATGACGGTAAAAAGCTAAAGCGGATGTCCGAGGGAAATATCTCAGACATCCGCTTTTTGTTTTTATAGATATGTTTTTTCCCTCTTCGCGGCAAGGCAAATGGAATCCGTGAAGTATTTGCCGATTTGGAAGCCAAGTTGCACTAAATCGTGTGCCGCGAAACTGTGAGCACGGAACGCTGTTCAGGAAAGAATCTTATGGAATCGGACTTAATCCCATGACTTCGTGAACTGGAAAATATGCTGATTCGATCAATGTATCATATTCGGTTCTCAGAATTTCCCAGAACGGAAATTTCGCTTTTCAAATCTGTCTACATGGATGCTAGACAGAACGAATGAAAATATGCCGTGATAAGGGTTGAAAATCAAGGATTTTCTTCGCTGTAAGCAATGCAGGAAAACTTCCCCCTGTGATGATATTCCTTGCATGGATTTGGCGTTAGAGCGCAAATAAGTGTTGATTTTGGCGCTGTTTTGAGGCCGTCGGAGCACAACGGATAAGCGCTTTTGCGATGCCTATTCAGGAGCTGACAGGGGTTTCTTTGCGGGCATCGCTAACCCCCTATTGATTGATCCCGGTTTCAAACATCTTCGCCAGCTCCGTGCCGCTCTCCTGCATCTCTCTTGGAAACAACGCATAAGGTGTAGTTATAGTCTGATAAAGCCGTAACAGAAAAAGTGGAGTTGTGCGGCTATAATAATTCAGAAAAACGTGTAATATATAGTTTGATAACTCCAGAAAAATGTGATATGCTATTGGCGTACTAAAGGAAGGCTGGTGAGTCGCATGAAACGCAATGCAATTCAGGAACTTGTAGCATGGAAGTCCAGTGAAGACCGCAAGCCGATGGTGCTGAAAGGTGCCCGGCAGGTGGGAAAAACCTGGCTGATGAAAGAGTTCGGGCAGAACTACTACGACAGCTATGTCTACTTCAACTTTGATGAGGAAGATGATCTGAAATCCATCTTTGAGGCCAATAAAAATCCCCAGCGGATCATCGAACTGCTGTCCCTGATCACCGGGGAGAAAATTCTTCCGGAAAAAACACTGATTATTTTCGACGAGATTCAGGAGTGCCCGGAAGCACTAAATACTTTGAAATATTTCAAGGAAAAGGCCAACGAATACCATGTGATCGCCGCGGGCAGTTTGCTGGGAACCCTCCTGGCGCAGCCCAAGTCCTATCCCGTGGGCATGGTCAATCTGCTGGACATCTATCCGCTGACTTTTGACGAGTTTCTGGAGGCCACGGATGAGAGCCTGTACGCCTACTATTCCAGTATCCAAAAAGAGCAGCCGATCGAGGAAATTTTCCACAATCGGCTGCTGGAGGCATTCAACTATTACCTGATCATCGGTGGAATGCCGGAGTGTGTCTCCTCGTGGATCACCCATAAGGACCCGGCAAAGATCTCGCAGATTCAGAAGGAGCTGATTGAGGTCTACGAAAACGACTTTTCTAAACACAACGGTAAAGTCAACAGCGGACGCATTCTGATGGTGTTCCGCAGCATTGTGGCCCAGCTGGCAAAGCCAAACGAGAAATTTATGTACGGAGCTGTCCGCGAGGGTGGCCGGGCCCGAGATTTTGAGGAAGCCATCGAGTGGCTGGTCTCCGCCGGGATGTTGAATCGCGTCTACAATGTCTCTAAGATGGAGCATCCTCTGGCAGCCTTTGACAAACTGGACCAGTTCAAACTCTTCGTGTTCGACACCGGTCTGCTCAAACACATGGCAGGCATTGATAACAGCGCCATTCTGCTGAAGACGGATTATCAGTTCAAGGGTCCGCTGACGGAAAACTATGTCCTGCAGCAGTTTCGCGGCCAGCTCGATGTGGAACCCCGCTATTACTCCGATAAAAACAGTGAGATTGATTTCCTTATCCAGTACGGCACCAAAATCATCCCCGTGGAAGCAAAGGGCGGCGAGGATAAATCCGCTCCTTCCTTTAAAAAGTATATCGCCGACCGTCAGCCGGAGTACGCCCTGCGCTACTCCAAGCGGGGTTACCGGAAGGATGGAGCCATTACCAATCTCCCATTGTACCTGGTCCGGAAGACAAAAGAACTTCTTTGACAAAGCAGCTCCTCACACTTGTTGTGAGGAGTTGCCTATCTCTAGTGGCAAGGTTTTTTCACAGCTTCGAAGGTCTTGTTTTTGCCCAAATAATATGTTAGTATGTTTACATGCATACTTTTTGAAGGGAGGATAACTGCAGATGGGTAAACGCAAGAAGGACTTGTCTGAATTCGGCGAATTTCTTGTAGCAGAAATTTGCAAAGCAGGCATGAGTAAGGTCGATTTTTGTACAGCGGTTGGGATCAACAAGCCATACTTCTATGAGAGTTTAGCCGGCACACCCCCATCGCAGGAAATTCTCGAGAAAATGCTCGAAGTGCTGGATGCAAATCTTCTTACGGAAGATAAGATTAAATCCAATGACTTGTTTGACAAGGCCGCTAAATGCAGGCAGGAAATACCGACTGATATCAAAGATTTAATCAGAACCAATCCGGATGAATGGAACAATATTCGGACAGTATTGAAGGAAATGCTTCACGGCGCAAAATAGAGAATTGGGAGTATCATTATATGAATGAACGGTTAAATCGCTTTACAAGCCTGCTGAAACAGATTTTTGAACTCGACAAATCAGATCTTGATTTTGGTATCTATCGCGTTATGAACCTTCGCAAGGCACAAATTGAAGAATTCCTGACAGAGCGTCTGCCGCAGATGGTACAGGAAACACTTGCTCCCTTCGCGCAGGGCAGCAAGGAAGAAATCCGCGCCAAAATGAAGCAAATTGAGGATAGCGTGTCAGAAATGGGCATGACTGTGGATGCTCTCCCCGATACTGCTCAGAAGAAGCAGCAGTATTTGCAGCTCCAGAAGCAGCTTGCGGAAGGTGCTGATCTGGCCGCACTGGAGACAGACGTGTATTCTGCGCTATATTCCTTCTTCAACCGGTACTATGAGGATGGAGATTTTATTTCCAAGCGTCGGTACAAGGAAGGCGTGTACGCTATCCCCTACGAGGGCGAGGAAGTAAAGCTCTACTGGGCAAATCAGGATCAGTACTACATCAAAACCAGCGAGAATTTCAAAGATTACACCTTCGTTTTCGACGGGATCACTGTCCATTTCCGCCTGGTGGACGCTACTACGGAGCAGAACAATAACAAAGAGAACAAGGACAGCAAGCGCACTTTCATGCTCTTTACGGAGGATGAAGAAAACTACCCGGGCATCAAGCGTTTTGAATACGATCCGGAGGCGGCAGAAATCGTTATCCGCTTCGTGTACGATATCCCAGAAGATAAGAAAAAGAAATACGCCGAGGAAAACTATGCCGCTATCACGGCATGGCTGTTGTCCCAGCACCGGGCAGAGCTGAATCCCTTGATCGCGCCTATCCCCACAGGCAAGGGCAAGGAGACCACTACCCTGATAGAGAAGCATCTGAAGGGCTATGTTGCAAAGAACACCTTCGATTATTTCATCCACAAAGATTTGCGTGGTTTTCTTACACGCGAGCTGGATTTCTTCATTAAGAGTGAAGTTATGCATCTGGAGGATCTGGACACCGACAGCGAAGTCCGTGTGGAAACCTACCTTGCCAAGGTGAAGGCCATCAAGCGCGTCGGTAAAATCATCATCGATTTCCTTGCGCAGACTGAGGATTTCCAGAAGAAGCTGTGGCTGAAGAAGAAATTCGTGGTGGAAACCAACTGGTGCATCACCCTGGATAAGATCGACGAATCCTTCTGGGCAGAAATCATTTCCAATAAGGCGCAGATTGATGAATGGATCGACATGTACGCCATCGACGAAGCGGAAGGCTGGACGAACCCGCCGTCCGTCGATTTTCTGCGTCAAAATCAGAATCTGATCATCGATACCAAGCATTTCTCCAACACGTTCAAATTCAAGCTGCTGGAAAGTATACCGGATTTGGACGAGCAGACGGATGGTCTGCTGGTTAACAGCGATAACTACCAGGCAGTCAGAATGCTTCAGCGGCGTTTTGCCTGTAAAGTGAAATGTGTATATCTGGATCCTCCCTACAATACAAATGAATCCACCTTCATTTATAAAAACAACTACAAGCATTCGTCTTGGGCGTCCATGATTGCAGATCGTGTAAGCGCGGCATACGAAACACTGGACGAAAATGGTGTGCTGATGATTACGATTGATGACGAAGAATTGTATGATCTGAAAGCTGTGTTAGATACAGTCATTGGCGCAGAGCGGTATATCGGCACAATCGTTATTCAAAGCAATCCTCGGGGGCGTGGCATTAACAGCTTTTACGCAACTTGTCATGAGTATTGCCTCTGCTATGCAAAAAATCCGGAATTAGCAGAAATCGTCGATCAGGAACTTACGACAGAACAGGAAAGTGCGTACACAGGCGATGATGATGAAATTGCATATCGGTTGCTTCCGTTCAGGCGAAGCGGAGGATGGTCTACTCCGCAAGATAGGCCCAATTCTGAATTTTCACTTTTCTTTGACGAACAAGGAAAGCTTTTTGCGGTAGGCGGCGAACGCACAGAAGAAGTCCCCGCAGAGTATGTTCCGTCGTGTATATTGACTATAGAAGACGGAAATGTGGTGTCTTACAGTGAGAGTGCCTTCTTGCAAAAATATCCTTCTGCATTCAAGATTATGCCTATAGACACAAGCGGGCTTTGCCGCGTCTGGCGCTGGTCGGACAGAGAGAAGATCCTGCGTGCCGGCGAAGCAGGCGATTTTGTTCTGAAAACAGAAAAGTCATATGCTTATGTGCAATTAAAGGATCGGATTAAAGGCGGGCGAAAACCTAAGACAATATGGTGTGATTCAAAATACGATTCTTCTTCACATGGAACAAATTTGTTGAAAAGTATGTTTGGAGAACGCAATGTGTTCGGTTTTCCAAAATCTGTGTACTCTACAAAAGATTCTCTACATTCAATTGTAGGAAATGATGAACAGAGCATTGTACTTGATCTTTTTGGCGGATCGGCTACTACCGGTCATGCAGTAATTCTTCTGAACCGAAAGGATCAGAGAAAACGCAAATACATTTTGGCTGAAATGGGCGAATACTTCGATACTGTTACAAAGCCTCGTATGCAGAAAGTTGTCTATGCTTCTGACTGGAAGGACGGAAAACCGCAGCAGCGCGATGGCGGTATATCCCAGATTATCAAGTATATGCGCCTTGAGAGCTACGAAGATGCCCTTTCCAATATCCAGCTTTCCGACAACGGCGGACAACTCAAGTCGCTGCTGGGCGAGGATTATTTGATTCACTACATGGTGGATCTGGAGAGTCGTGGCAGTCTGCTGGACGTGGAGGCGTTCTCCAATCCCTTCGCCTACACTATGAAAATCACCGAGAAGAACGAGTGCAAGGAGCGCCCGGTGGATCTGGTCGAGACCTTCAATTATCTGATCGGTCTGACGGTCACCCGGCAAAGCGCTATCTCCTACTGGCTCAGCAAGCCCGCCGAGCATCCTGCTTACGAAGGCGCTGTGGAGTTGGTCAGCGATATCAGCGGACAGTACGCCTTCCGGCAGATCGAAGGCACCTTGCCCGACGGTCGCCGCGCACTGGTAATTTGGCGCAGCGTGACGGATGACATTGTTGCCTCCAATGCGGCGCTGGATGCGTATTTCACCACCTACCGAAAGAATGCCCAGGATCGCAAATACGATGTGATTTTCGTCAACGGTGATAGCAATTTGGAAAATCTGCGTCGCAGCAACGAAGGCTGGACGGTGCAGATGACGGAGATCGAATTCAAAAAGCGCATGTTCGAGGAGGCGTAAGTATGGCAAGAAAAACTGCCCCGCAAGCATCTTTCGACGATCAACTTGTTCTGTTCCGGTATTTCCTGCATGAGCTGAAGATTGACTCCTTGGGTGCGCTCAGCGAGAAGCTCAACAGCGCCGAATATGAGGGTTTCAACGAAAGCGGCAACACATATTTCTACACCTATATCGCCCATATCTGCCAGATGCGGGGCGCTGCTGTCACGCCGGAAAAACTGCGCCTGTATGATGAAAACATCTGCCGTCACACCCGCCAGATCGGAGAGAAGCGCGGCGGGCTGCAATGGAAGTATTTCCAGTATGTCGCCCTGCTCTTCACGGAAATGTATCTGGATCGGTATTTTTCCGACGCGGACACATTTTGCACTGATCTCAATGAATGGCTGCGGCAGGTCAAAGACCGATCCCTCGGGCTCATTGATTTTCAGCCCTATACGACGGATAAACTGAACAAGCTGGCTTTTATGTGCGCCACCGGCAGCGGCAAAACGCTGATCATGCACATGAACATTCTGCAGTTTCTGCATTATTTCAAGCGGGCCAAGCGAATCAACAGCAGGCTGTCCATTAACAAGGTTATCGTGCTGGCGCCCAACGAGGGTATGAGTAAACAGCACCTGGATGAGCTTGCCCTGTCGTCCATCCCGGCGGCGATGTTCGAGAAGGATCGCGGTTTCGGCAAGCAGCAGGATGATGTGATCGTAATCGATATGAACAAGCTGAAGGAGGAAGGCAAGGTCAAGACCGTCTCCGTCGATAGCTTCGAGCAGAACAATCTGGTGCTGGTGGATGAGGGGCATCGCGGCCTGTCCGGCGACGTGTGGTACGATTACCGCACCCGTCTTTCCGAAGAAGGCTTTGCCTTTGAGTATTCCGCTACCTTCAAACAGGCGCTGAAAGCCAATGCCACCGGCAATACCCAGCAGGCCAGAGACGCTCGGGCACTAATGGAGGAATATGGTAAATCCATCATTATGGATTATTCCTACAAGTATTTCTACAGCGACGGATACGGCAAGGACTACCGCATTTACAATCTGCAAGGTACCGTGGATCCTGAACAGAAGCATTTGTATTTGGTCGGATGCCTGCTGTCCTTCTATCAGCAAATGAAGCTGTTTGAGGTCAATGCGGATGCGCTGCGGGAATTCCGGATCGAAAAGCCCCTACTGGTGTTTGTGGGCAACCGTGTTACCGCGCCGGTCAAAAGCAGCGGTCTTTCGCAGGCGGAAAAGGATCTGCTCACAGACGTGGAAGAAGTGTTGCTTTTCCTCAACAAATTCCTGAGCAACCGCACGCAATCGATCGAGCATATCCGCGCCGTGCTGAACGAAGATACCGGACTGATCGATGCCAGCGGCAAAGAGCTGTTCTATCAGGATTTCCGCGCGCTGCAGGGTATTTTCGGTTTAGAGCCGAATCCGGCCGAAATCTTCGCGGACGTCCTCCGTATCGTATTCAACACCGACGGGAACGCTGACGAACCTCGCCTGCGGATGGAGAATATCAGGCAGGTTTCCGGTGAGATTGGCTTGAAGGTGGGCGAATACGGCGATTATTTTGGCGTCATCAACATTGGCGATACGTCCGGTCTGCTGAAAAACTGTGAGCAGAAGGGCATCATCGTCAGCAACGAGGAATTCGTTTCGGAATCGCTGTTCCGAAATATCAATAAGCCGAATTCCAATATCAAAATGCTGATTGGCTCCCGCAAGTTTACAGAGGGCTGGAACAGCTGGCGTGTCTCCACCATGGGATTGATCAACTTTGCAAGAGGCGAGGGATCGCAGGCCATTCAGCTTTTCGGACGCGGTGTACGTCTGAAAGGCTACAACGGATGCCTAAAGCGTTCCCGCAAGCTGGATACCAATGTCACGCCTCCCGAACATATCGAGCTGCTGGAAACGTTAACCATATTCGGCGTGAAGGCTCAGTATATGGAAGATTTCAAGAGCTATCTGGAGCAGGAAGGCACGCCCACCAATGAAACGGTGCATGAGTATCGCCTGCCGGTGATTAGCCGGTTTGATGAAGTGAAAGGCAAAAAGCTCCACGTCATCAAGGTGAAAAACGGGGCAAATTTCAAACAGCAGGCTGCCCGATTGATCCTGGACAAGCCAGATCAGGGATTCCTGCGTTACCTGCTCAAGAGCAAAACAGTCATCGACTGCCGCAGCAAGATCCAGACGATAGATTCCACTTACAGTTTCAAAATCGAATCCATGCCGGAGCCGCGAACGCTCCCAGCGGATATTCTGCCTCTGCTGGATGTCCAGCGGATCTTTGAGGAGCTGCAGGAGTATAAGAGCGAAAAGCGGTATTTCAATATCAGCATTGTCAAGGACAGGCTGCTTGATATCCTGCGGGAGGACGGCTGGTACAGACTTCTGATCCCGCAAAACCATCTGGAAATCAATTCGATCGCAAAGCTGGAGGCGGCGACCGATTATGCCGTCATGGCGCTCAAATCCTATATGGATAAGTTTTTTAAGTATGAAAAAGAGCGCTGGGAGGCACCACGTCTGGAATATGCGATTCTGGATGCGGATGACAGCAATTTTGTCGATGAATACACGTTGACCTACGCGCAGCAGAGCGCGATGGATCCCACCGGCGATGAGCTGGAGGCTTTCGTTGCGGAGATGTCCGCTGTGCTGCAAGCGAATAACGGGCTCGATGTTTACAAAAAAGATCCTTTCCATGGCAAGCTGGTTCTGTTCGATTTTCGATCGCATCTGTACGCCCCGCTGATTTGTCTTGAAAAGAGCAATCTGAAAATACAGCTGTCGCCCGTTGCGCTGAACACCGACGAAATGAGGTTTGTGGACTATCTCAAGGCATACGTAGACAACCACGCAGCGGAGCTGGTGGACAAATCCCTGTATTTGCTTCGCAACAAGAGCAAGGTTGGCATGGGCTTCTTCGAGGCGGGCAATTTTTACCCTGATTACATCCTCTGGATTGATACGCCCGAAACGCAGTACATTTCGTTTATCGATCCGAAGGGCTTGATGCATATCCGACCAGATGATCCCAAGATCGAGTTTTATAAAACGATCAAGGAACTGGAGACCAGACTGGCACCTACGGCAGATGGCAAAACAGTTGTCCTCAATTCGTTCATCATGTCCGGCACTCCGGCCAGCCAACTACGTCAGTGGTGGCTCATGGAACGCCCTCAGCGAGAGGAAAAGAATGTGTACACCATTGATAATCCCGAATGCGTAGAACTGATGATTGATAGGATATTGGGAAAATAAGTTGCTAACCGAAGAACTATTAAACGAAAGAATCTCCGCCCACAAGTGTGAGCGGAGATTCTTTGCCTATTAAGTGCTTAGTACATGCCGCCCACGAGCACCTCGGTACCGGAATGTTTGCAATTTTCGTTTCCTATCATATTTCGAATGCTACGTGGTGGAAGCACCTGTTTCGTGGAAGGTACACGCCTCTCCGCGTTTTCGGAACAGTTGTAAATTTAGCCCTTGCGATCATAATGCTGGTACTCCACGCTGAAATGGTGTAAAAATGGTGTATGGAAAATCAGATTGCAGGCGCAAAAATGACACACTACTACCGCTCCCCAAAATCGAGTGATAGCTCTGATGAAACACACAACCATCGGCATGACCGCCCAACGGATATGCCGATGGTTGTTTCATTTTCTGCTGCATTTCGGGGCGAATATGGAGAAAAATATCGCCAGTACGTCGCTTGGATTTCCTGCCTATCTTGCCACTCCGCCTTGTGATAACGGCATTTCGTGTGCCAATAAAGGGTGGAATCTTACCTTTGCAGGGCTTTGCTTGAATAGCAAAGCCTTATCTGAAATCATTTGTCGAATTTTGTATTTTATCAGTTATAACTTATATTTTTGTAATTTCTCCATTGAGTTTCAATCGTAAATGTGATATACTGTGGTCAGCCACGGAAGGAGGGTGAAGTTTTATGATTAAACGTGAACTGTATATGAGCCGTATCCGTCCGTTCATCGGAACGGAGCTGGTCAAGGTCATGACCGGTATCCGCCGCTGCGGAAAGTCGGTCATGTTGGAGCTGATCAAACAGGAACTCACGGAATCCGGCGTCAACCCTGCGCAGTTTATCTCCATCAATTTTGAAGATATGAGCTATTCCCACCTGCAAACCGCGCAGGCGCTGCACGACGAGATCACCAAACGCGCCAAGGAGATCGGCGGCAAGGTCTACCTCTTTTTCGATGAGATTCAGGAGGTCAAGGACTGGGAGAAGTGCATCAACTCTCTCCGCGTCTCGCTGGATTGCGACATCTACATCACCGGCTCCAATGCAAAGCTGCTGTCCGGTGAGCTTGCGACCTATTTGGGTGGACGCTATGTGGAGTTTGTGATCTATCCGTTCTCATTCGGGGAGTTCATGGAGCTGTACCGTTCAATTGCGCCTGATACGTCCATCCAGCAGTGTTTCCAAAAGTACCTGCTTGCCGGAGGCATGCCCTACCTTGCAAACCTCCGCTATGCGGATGCGCCGTCCAAGCAATATCTTCACGATCTGTTCAACTCTGTCCAGCTCAAGGACATCGTGAAGCGGAATAAAATCCGGGATGTTGACCTGCTGGAACGAATCATTGCCTATGTGATCGCCAATGTGGGAACGACCTTCTCTGCGACCTCGCTTGCGAAGTTCCTGAAAAATGAGCAGCGCACCGTTGCCCCGGAAACGATCCTGAACTATATCAAATACTGCTGCGAGGCGTACCTATTTTATCAGGTGAAGCGGGAAGATTTGCAGGGCAAACAGATCCTTGCCTCCAACGAGAAGTATTATATTGCCGATCATGGTATCCGCGAGGCCGTTTTCGGTGGCAATATGCGGGACATCAATCTCATTTTGGAGAATATCGTGTATCTGGAACTGCTGCGCCGGGGCTATGAAGTGACCGTTGGCAGAACGGGCGATAAGGAAATTGATTTTGTATGCGACAAGCGCGGCGAAAAGTTGTATGTTCAGGTCACTTACCTGCTGGCATCGGAAGAAACGGTCAACCGTGAATTTGGTGCGTATGATAACATTCGTGACAACTTCCCGAAGTATGTTGTTTCCCTCGATGAGTTCGATATGAGCCGAAACGGTATCAAGCACCGGAATATCCGCGACTTCCTCTTAGCTGAGGAATGGAACTAAGTAAGAAGCCCGGCAGCACGTCAAACGACGCGGTGCCGGGCTTCTTAAACCTCAAAATGGTAAATCCAAATGATAGATACCTTTGATTTTTTGCAATTCTTCCATAATCTTATGTGGGCAATTAAAAAGAAGTTCCTGTAGAGAAGGGAATAAAGTATACTCTCGCGGATTTCCATAGCTTGTCCAACTGCTTGCATACACAAGTTCGTTTTGAATAAAAAATTCAAGGCAGCTTCCATAGTTTCTCGAAAGTGTGGAATCGAGTGTGTTTTTGCTCTCCCACTGCCTTATATTTTCGATTTCTCCTTCTGCCATCCAACGGTCACCAAACGCGCGCATTCTCTCTTCCACGATATAAGCAATAAACAGCCGTATATTAATATCAAGCGTGTCATCTGACCAGATTTTTTTGAATATGTTGACGGCTAATTCAATATGCTGATCCACGCATTTTTTAAGTGGTGGAAGTATTTGCGCTGCGTTTGCAGAGTATTTGCGGAAGGTGTCGATGCCAAAATCCAGAGTATCGTTATTCACAGCCCCGTTATCAAAAGATGACAGCAAATCAAACGCGTTATCGACATTTACGCCACGGATTTCGCATTTGTTTAACCAGCTTGAAATAGTAGATTTAGAGACTTTTCGAACATTTTCATGAAGTATATAGTATAGCACGATTCGTTCATCGTCAGTGGTTATTTCTGCAATAGTATCTGTGATGGAAATATCAGAACCACTTGGGGGCAATTCTCTCGCTTTCAAATATTCTGCATACCTTGTTCTAAGTTTATTATTCTCGTATGTGATAAGACTGGCTTTTGTGTGCGGAGCCGATACCGCTTCGCTCACAGTATCATAAATGTACGAAATATCTGTATCGGAATCCAACCGTCTTAACTTATATTCGTTATTTAGGAATCCGTACATGTTGCCCGAATTAATTTCCGGCAAGGCAACCGGAATTACAGGAACGTCCTCATACCAGAGTACCCCCGCTTCATTCAGGCAATAGGCACTCTGATAGTAATCATGCGAAAGAATCGCAATGTTAACTGCGCTGCTTTTCAGCGCAGTTCTGACTTCATCAGAAATGCGTTCGTTTATGTCGTTGCCCGGCAAAGAAGAGCAGAAAACCGTTTCCTTAGAAATTCCGGTTCCCGCAAAAAAGTCAACAAGCATATCCGCAATACCTTTATCAGTTGATCGGTGGCTTATGAAAATTGTATTTCTCACCGTTTTCCCCTGTGTTGCATTGATGGGGTTATGTGCGTTATACTCAGCCAATTGTTCACTATATGTCCTTGCAGAATTATTTAGAATGACAAAGTATGGCTCATTATCAGCCCATTTAACATCAATATAGCCGAGTCCTTTTAGCTCTCTTATGATACCGTCAAGTTCTTGCTCTTGTTGCATAGAAAGCCCGCTGTATTGTTCCCGCAATACCTGCGTAGGGTTTTCTGAACAGACCAGCTTTAACAGTAACCCTTCAGAATTAGATGGAAGTTTTCTAAAATCCATAGATTCTCCTTATAATTGTGGCTTGTCCAACACATACATCAACTGACTTGCCAGCATAATCTGCTCCATAGCCTCGCGTTTTTCGTATTGAAGATTGGCATGAGCCGCAGGGTTGCGATAGGCTGCCATGATTCCTTCAAACAAAAATTGGATTCCGCGTCGGTAGTCCTTGCCGCTGGTAGTAGTTGTGTCACAGAATTTGAAAGCGCCGTTCTCGCTCATAAGTGCGCCAATCACATCACCAATCTTCGCGGGAACTGCTGCGCCGGTTTTTAACTCCAAAAACTTTTCACGCAGACGAGATTCTACTTCTTTGACCGCCTTTTCTGCTGCGGTTGAGTAGTGACCATCTACATATAAATCATGGGAGACATTCACAATTCGCGGGTGAATATCGGACCAGAACTGGACAACAACGGGTTCTGCTTCGATATGGCGAACAATTACCACCAACTCGCCAAATGCCGCAGGATTCAGGAAAATAGCACCCATCTCGTTTTGCTGAAAGAGTATATTTGCAACACAGGGGAGCGTAGTCGCATAAAAAGGATAGTCCGCTTGTATTCCTCTCGTAATTGCATTGATCCATTGGTGGACGCGCTGAATTTCCTGAGGTGTGTGGAGAAACTGCATCTGCAAGTTTGCGTTTGTAAAGTCTATCCACTTTCGCAGCTCATACAGTTCGTTTTCATACGGCAGTTTCAAAACACGCACCTCCCTTACAGCGCCTTAACCGTGTCGATAAACTGGCTCATGCTCACCGCACCCGGCAAGAGGTTTTCCTCATTCTCAAACACCATGTAATAGCGGAAATTCTTGCCCG
>ENA-ORMS01001884-ORMS01001884.1-human-gut-metagenome-genome-assembly--contig:-NODE-1884-length-15939-cov-4.321330_pt1 | contig 15939 bp, 10 predicted proteins | sample MGYA00242104_ERZ508997 | MGnify/ENA primary metagenome ERZ508997 (study PRJEB26280, sample SAMEA2338704) | human gut metagenome | biome: human gut; feature: human-associated habitat; material: faeces... | reverse complement strand
TCATCCCGGTGATGCTCTGTTTCTTCGCCATGGGATTTGTAGATTTGGTAGGTATTGCCTCCAACTACGTAAAAGAAGACCTGAATCTCAATGATTCGACAGCCAATCTGTTCCCATCTTTAGTATTCTTCTGGTTTCTCATATTTTCGGTTCCTACTGGAATCCTGATGAATAAGATAGGTAGAAAGAAGACTGTACTCCTGTCTTTGCTCGTTACCGTCATTTCTCTTCTCTTGCCTATCTTCGGTGAGAGTTTCGGAGTGATGCTCGTTTCATTCTCTTTGTTGGGTATAGGAAATGCCTTGATGCAGACATCCTTGAATCCTCTGGTTTCTGTAGTGACAACGGGTAAGAATCTGGCTTCCACTTTGACCTTTGGTCAGTTTGTCAAGGCCATCGCTTCTTTCCTTGCACCATACATCGCTATGTGGGGTGCTATGGCAAGCATTCCATCCTTCGGTTTGGGTTGGCGAGTTCTTTTCCCAATCTATATGATTATCGGAATAACAGCCACATTCTTCCTGGCAGGTACTCCTATTGAGGAAGAAAAGAATGAAGGCAAGGCTTCTGGCTTTGGTGAGTGTTTCAAGTTGCTTGGCAAACCTATCGTGTTGCTTTCCTTCATCGGTATCATGTGTCATGTAGGCATCGATGTGGGTACCAATACCACAGCTCCTAAGATTTTGATGGAGCGTTTGGGCTGGAGTTTGAATGATGCAGCTTTCGCCACATCGCTCTACTTCATCTTCCGTACCATCGGATGTTTCACAGGCACCGTCTTCCTTCGTATGATGAAGCCCCGTGTGTTCTTCACCATCAGCATCGTGATGATGGCGCTGAGTATGGCAGGCCTCTTCTTCGGCGAGAGCAAGATGATGCTCTATATTGCCATTGCCCTCGTGGGTTACGGCAACTCCAATGTGTTCTCCATCATCTTCTCGCAGGCTCTTCTCTCTGTACCCGAGAAGAAGAACGAGGTGAGCGGTCTGATGATCATGGGCTTGTTTGGCGGTACGGTATTCCCACTCATTATGGGTGTTGCCAGCGATGCCATCGGGCAGATTGGTGCTGTATTGGTGATGGCAGTAGGCGTGCTCTATCTGTTCTCTTATATTAATAAGGTGAAGATGTAAACTTCTGAACTTGCAAAACTTGAATTAAAAAACAAAGATTATGAAAATAGAAGATTTGGATAAGAAATATTGTGTAGGTTTGGGCGAGATCCTTTTCGATGTTCTGCCTACAGGTTCTCAGTTGGGTGGCGCTCCTGCCAATTTCGCCTATCATGCCGGTCAGCATGGCTTGCATTCTGTAGCAGTCAGTGCCGTAGGCAGCGACTTGCTGGGCGACGAGGCTCTCAGATTGTTGGACGATAAGCACCTCAAGTACGTGATGCCACGTGTGGACTTCCCTACAGGAACCGTACAGGTAGAGCTCGATGCAGAGGGTGTTCCTACTTATGACATCAAGGAAGGTGTGGCATGGGACAACATCCCCTTTACCGACGACATCAAGGAGGTGGCTGCCAATGCCGGAGCTGTATGCTGGGGCTCTTTGGCTCAGCGCAACGAGGTAAGCCGCAAGTCTATCTATCAGTTCCTCGACTATACTCCCGAGGACTGCCTGAAGGTTTTCGACATCAACCTGCGTCAGAACTTCTATACCAAGGAGGTGATCTGTGAGAGTTTGAAGCGTTGCAATGTCTTGAAGATCAACGATGAGGAATTGATTACCATAGGTCGTCTCTTCGGTTATCCTGGTCTTGACATCGAGAACAAGTGCTGGCTCATCCTCGGTAAGTACAATCTCGACATGCTCGTGCTCACCTGTGGTGTGAACGGCAGCTATGTCTTTGCTCCAGGCTTCAAGTCGTTCCAGGAAACTCCTAAGGTAGAAGTTGCCGATACTGTAGGAGCAGGCGATAGCTTTACAGGTACTTTCTGTGCCAGCATTCTGAAGGGCAAGAGCATTGCCGAGGCTCACAAGCTGGCAGTAGAGGTAAGTGCATACGTGTGCACCCAGCATGGTGCCATGCCTGTGCTTCCTGAGAAATATACGAAGTAAGTTTCGTTTTTAGTATTTGGTAGTTGATATTTTGATAAAGGACTTCGCTTTACCTGGTCTGTGATGACCAAGGGCGGCGAAGTCCTTTTTGTATGTCTTGCTATTAAAAAATATTAATTTTTGTTTGTCTTATTTGTGGGTTTTCATTTTTGTTATATTTTTGCATATTACTATTGTGTAAACAATAACGATACAAAAATGAAAACCGGAAAGAAGCACATTATATTATATGTAATCCTTTTGTTGCTCGTCTTGGTGTCCTGTTCCGACAGGCGCACAGTGATAGGTGTGTCCCAATGTAGCGACGACATTTGGCGCCAGAAGGTGAACCGCGAAATCAAGATTGGGCAGTATCAGTATAAGAATGTGGACGTGGTCTTTGCCTCTGCCGACAACAATGGGCAGCGCCAGGCCCGGCAGATAGACAGTTTGGTGAAAACCAAGGTCGACCTCTTGGTGGTGGCTCCCAGTGATGTCAAGACTGTTGCGCCAGCGATAGAGCGTGCCTACCGTGCCGGTATTCCCGTCATTCTTTACGACCGCATGATAGAGTCTACCCACTATTCTGCCTATATCGGAACCGACAATGTGGCGATAGGCAAGGAGGTGGCTGATTATCTGGCACACCAACTGCAGGGCAGGGGAACGGTTGTTGAGATAACGGGCGAGCGTGGCTCCACACCTGTTGCCGACCGTCATCGCGGATTTATGCAGGGCATGAAAGCCTTTCCGCAGATACAGGTGGTGACGTTGGAAGGCGACTGGAACCTGGCTGGTGCCAAGAAGTTGATGCGTCAGTATATGGATGCAGGCAAGCCTGTTGATGCAGTCTTCGGACATAATGATGCCGAGGCTTGGGGTGCGCAGCAGGCAGCCAAGGAGAAGAACCGTGATAAGCAGATGCTCTTTGTGGGTATCGACGGACTGCCTGGTGAGAACCAGGGAGTAGACCTTGTGGACAAGGGCGTGATGACAGCCTCGTATATCTATCCTACCAAGGGCGAGACCATCGTTCCCTTAGCGATGAACATCCTGCAGGGCAAGCCCTACAAGCGTATGAACTATTTTCAGTCGGCACTTGTCACAGCCGAGAATGCCAAGTTGATAGACATGCAATACAAGGAGATAGAAGGCCAGACCGCCGACCTGAATACCATCTATTCGAGCATCAACGAATATATGAAGATGTACCGATGGCAGAAGATTATCAGCATCCTGGCTGTTGCTGTGGTTGTGCTGCTGCTCATCATGATATTCTATCGTCGTAAAGTGCGTCGGGAAAAGGAGAAACTCAACGAACAGCGCAAGCAGATGGCTGACGATAAGATAGCCTTCTTTACCAATGTCAGTCATCAGCTCCGCACTCCGCTGACCTTGGTGTCAGGACCGTTGAACCGGCTGATGCAGGCAGACAATTATACCGAGGAGCAGAAGATGCTGCTGCAGGTGGTGTTGCGCAACGTGGGACAGTTGGAAACCTTGACCGCCGATGTGCTCAACTTCAAGGAACAGGTAGATGCCATGAATCAGGCTTCGGCAGATGAGGCTTGCGAGAAGGAACTCTCTCAGCATGTGCTTCGCGACAGTCGCCATCAGATGTTGCTGCAGCAAGATGTGGAGGAACTGTCCACCATTCTTATCGTAGACGACAATGAGGATATCCGCAGCTATCTGCGTGTGCTCCTTGCCGGTCAGTACTATGTCATCGAGGCTTCGGATGGACAGAATGGTCTGCGCTTGGCTAAGGAGAGTGTGCCCGATCTGATAGTCAGCGATGTGATGATGCCTGTGATGGACGGACTCACCTTCTGTTCGAAGATCAAGGAGGATGAGGTGACCAGTCATATTCCTGTCATTCTGCTTACCGCCCGCAGCGAGGAGTCGCAGCGTATAGAGGGTTATGAGCATGGTGCTGACGCCTATATCACCAAACCCTTCAGCGACCATCTGCTCCTGGTACGCATATCCAACCTTCTGCAGGCGCGTCGGCAGAGAAAGAATGATGAGGCCAAGCAGATGCTTTCGGCAGAAGACATACAGACCGATGAGCCAGGAGAGCGTATGTTCTTAGAGCGGTTCAAGAAGGCTGCCAAGTCGCATATCGGTGACGCCAACCTTCGCATGGACGACTTGGGCTCAGAACTGAGTCTTAGCAAGGTGCAGATGTACCGCAAGGTGAAGGCGCTTACCGGCAAGACTCCTGCCGAGGTGCTCAGAGAGATGCGTATGCAAAAAGCCTATTCGCTCCTGAAGCAAACTGACAAGACCATCAGTGAGGTGGCTGCCGAGGTGGGCTTTGCCATTCCTGGTTACTTCTCAGCTTGTTTCAAGAAGCAGTTCGGCATCAACCCGACAGAGTTGAGAGACTGACATAGAGAAGTTAGGGGGAAGTTAAAGAAGTTATCACTCCCTTCGGTCGTTCGGGAAGTTTAGGGACAATAGTCTTTTGGGATAAGATACATGAACAGACATATCTTTGACTTTCGTCAAAAAAAGGCATGCTATATCTTTGACTTTTGTCAAAAAACGATTGATTATATCTTTGATTTTTAGCATTTTTAGCATCTAAAGCATTGATTATCACGTAAAAATAGTTATCTTTGCAGCGTTATAGTCATAAAAGATAAAAGTAATCAATCAAAGTTGGCAAAAATGGAAGACAAGAAATACTTTAGCAGACAGATAGATGAATCATTAATGGCGTGGAAAAACAGCACACGCCACAAGCCTCTTTTACTCCGAGGAGCCAGACAGGTAGGCAAATCTTCTTCCGTTCGCCACTTGGCGAAACAGTTTGACTATTTTGTTGAAATCAACTTTGAACGCAAGCCTGCATACCTTGAGATATTCAAAGGCGATCGAGATGCAAAGCATATTGTAGAGATGATTAAGTCGATAACAGGTGAACCTATTGTTCCAGGAAAGACTTTGCTTTTTTTCGATGAGATTCAGATGTGCCAGGAAGCCATTTCTTCTTTGCGCTTTTTCTGGGAAGACATGCCTGGGCTGCATGTGATAGCTGCGGGTTCTCTCTTAGAGTTTGCACTCAGCGAAATCCCTACTTTCGGTGTAGGTAGAATCCATTCCATGTTTATGTATCCCATGTCATTCGATGAATTTCTGAATGCTCTTGGCATGTTTTCATTACAGAAATATAAGCGAGAAGCTTCTCCAGAGAAACCTTTATTATCCGCTTTGCATGAACAGTTGGTTTCCTTGTTCCGTACCTATTTGATGGTAGGCGGAATGCCGGAATCTGTAAGTACATGGGTTGATACCCATAGTTACGTGGAATGTCAGGCTGTGCAAAAGGAAATCGCATATACTTACGAGGTGGATTTTGCAAAATATAAGAAACGTGCCAATACCACTCTGTTGCGTCAGACCTTACATAGTGCCGCACACCAGATAGGAGGCAAGTTTGTATATAGTCAGGTGTCTCGTGATTTCAGGTCGTACCAAATAAAGGAAGCTCTGAGTTTGCTCACGCTTGCCGGATTGCTCGTCCCAGTATGCAATACGGCTGCCAACGGATTTCCTTTAGGTGCAGAGGCTGATGAAAATTGCGTAAAATACCTATTCTTAGACAGTGGATTGTTGCTTGCCATCTTGGGTATGGATTTCGGCAATATCACCTCCATATCAGAAGATATATTGATAGGCAATGCAGCTGACCTTGTCAACAAAGGGCACATCACGGAGATGGTGGCAGGATTGGAAATCATCAAGAACCAACAACCTGATAATGTTCCTTCTCTTTATTTCTGGATGCGTGAGGCCAGAGGAGCCTTGGCAGAAGTCGATTACATTCTGGCAAAGGATATGAAAATCTTACCCATCGAGGTCAAAGCTGAAGTAAAAGGAGGCATGAAGAGTCTTTATTCTTTTGTCGAAGCGAAAGGCATCACGCATGCTGTTCGTACTTCGCTCGAAAATTTTGGACGATTCACAAAGGGGGATTGCGTCATAGATATTTATCCTTTATATGCTCTCCAGAATCTTGTTGGAACTTGAAAGAATTGTTTTCTACCATTATTCCAACTTGTGCTGATTATTCTAACACCCTGTAAAACAGAAGTCATATAAATGAACGAAATACTATAAAAATTGTTGCATGTAACATAATTGCCATGTGATGAACGAATTTTTCTCTGTTGTTAATAAGAGATTTGCTATCTTTGCTGCCAGAAATTTGAATAAACAATAAATAGAATTACTATTAACAAAACCTTTATTTACATGGAGAAAATGAAAACTCTCTTGATGAGCATATGCTTGTTGCTCGTCAGTGCGGTATCATTCGCCCAGGTCGAAGAGGCAAGTGGAAATGTTACCGACAACAGTGGAGAACCAGTTATTGGTGCCACTGTCACCGTAGTGGGGGGACAAGGAAATGCAGGTACTGTTACTGATATTGATGGTAACTTTACGGTGCAGGTTCAGTCCGGTTCTAAACTTTCTATCTCTTTTATGGGGTATAAGACTCAGGTGGTGAAGGCTGCCAAGGGTCTGCGCATCGTTCTCGAAGAAGATGCCAAGTTGCTCAACGAGGTAGTTGTTACTGGTTATACCACTCAGCGCAAGGCCGACCTGACAGGTGCCATCTCGGTAGTCAGCGTTGACGAGATAGCCAAGCAGAACGAGAACAACCCTATCAAGGCTCTTCAGGGCCGCGTTCCTGGTATGAATATTACAGCTGACGGTTCTCCTTCAGGAACTGCCACCGTACGTATTCGTGGTATCGGTACGCTGAACAACAATGATCCTCTTTATATTGTTGATGGTGTGCCAACCAAGTCTGGTATGCACGAACTCAATGGTAATGACATCGAGAGCATTCAGGTGCTCAAGGATGCTGCTTCGGCTTCTATCTATGGTAGCCGTGCTGCCAATGGTGTCATCATCATCACTACCAAGAAGGGTAAGGAGGGCAAGGTGAAGGTCGACTTCGATGGTTCTATCTCGATTTCTACTTACGCTCATAAGATGGATGTCCTCAATGCAAAGGAGTTTGGTCAGGTGATGTGGCGTGCCTATATGAACGATGGTATGGATCCTAACACCAATGGTCTGGGCTACAGCTACGACTGGAGCTATAACGAGCAGGGCAACCCTGTGCTCAACGGCATCAGTATGAAGAAGTATCTCGACGATGCGGGTACAACACCTGCTGCTGATACTGATTGGTTTGATGAGACAACTCGCACAGGTGTAGTACAGCAGTATAACGTATCTGTTAGTAAGGGTTCAGACAAGGGTAGCAGCTTCTTCTCTTTGGGTTACTACAAGAACTTGGGAATTATCAAACATTCTGATTTCAACCGCTTCTCAGCTCGTATGAATACAGAGTACAAACTCTTGAAGAATAATTGTCTTACTGTAGGCGAGCACTTCACCGTCAACCGTACTTCTGAGGTTGCAGCTCCTGGTGGCTTCTTGCAGAATGTGTTGCAGTTCAATCCATCTCTGCCTATCTATACTGAGGATGGCAACTATGCTGGTCCTGTAGGAGGTTATCCAGACCGTAATAACCCTGTAGCAGTGTTGGAACGCAACAAGGACAACCGTTATACCTACTGGCGTATGTTTGGTGATGCTTATGTAAACCTCAACCTCTTCAAGGGCTTTAACATCCGTTCCACCTTTGGTCTCGATTACTCACAGAAGCAGCAGCGATTCTTTACTTATCCTATTACCGAAGGAAATGTGGCTAACGACAAGAATGCAGTAGAGGCCAAGCAAGAACACTGGACCAAGTGGATGTGGAATGCTGTGGCTACATATAATAAGGAGATAGGTCAGCATCGCTTCGACCTCATGGCAGGTATGGAGCTTAATCGTCAGGACGACATCTACTTCTCTGGTTACAAGGAAGGTTTCGCAGTACTCAACCCCGATTATATGTGGCCTGATGCAGGTACTACCGGAGCACAGGCTTACGGTGGAGGATCTGGCTATTCGCTCGTGTCTTTCTTCGGTAAGGCCAACTACAACTATGCCGACAAATATATGGCTTCGTTCACCATCCGTCGTGACGGTAGCTCTCGTTTCGGTAAGAACAACCGTTATGCCACCTTCCCATCTGTATCTGCAGGCTGGCGTATCAATCAGGAGAACTTCCTGAAGAAGGCTTCTTGGATTGACGATTTGAAGATACGTGCTTCTTGGGGACAGACTGGTAACCAGGAAATCGACAACTTGGCTCGCTATACCATCTTTGTTAGCAACTATGGAGTGAGCGAGAATGGTGGTCAGAGCTATGGTACCTCTTACGATATCGCAGGAACCAATGGCGGAAGCACATTGCCTTCAGGTTTTAAGCGCAACCAGATTGGTAACGACGACATCAAGTGGGAGACAACCACACAGACCGACTTGGGTCTCGACTTCGCCTTCTTTGGCAATACACTCTATGGTAACTTCGACTGGTACTTCAAGAAGACCAAGGACATCTTGGTTTATATGCCAGGTATCGCCGTTATGGGTGAGGGAAGCTCACAATGGATTAATGCAGGCGAGATGGAGAACCGCGGTTTCGAGTTCAACATCGGTTATCGCAATAAGACCAACTTCGGTCTGAAGTATGACATCACAGCCAATATCTCTTCTTATCGCAACGAAATTACAGCACTGCCTACTACTGTAGCAGCTAATGGTACCTTTGGTGGTAATGGCGTGAAGAGTGTTGTCGGTCATCCTATGGGTGCACAGGTAGGATATGTATGCGATGGTATCTTCAAGAGCCAGGAAGAAATCGATAACCATGCCACTCAAGAAGGTGCTGGTCTTGGACGTATGCGCTGGAGAGACCTCGACCATGATGGTAAGATTACTGAGCTTGACCAGACTTGGATTTACGATCCGGTGCCCGACTTCACTTATGGTTTCAACATCTACTTGGAGTACAAGAACTTCGACTTCACAGCTTTCTTCCAGGGTGTGCAGGGTGTAGACATCATCTCTGACCTGAAGCGTGAGACCGACATCTGGGCTGGTCTTAACATCGGCTTCTTGAACAAGGGACATCGTCTGTTGAATGCATGGTGTGTGGACAATCCATCCAGCAATATTCCTGCAGTTACCCTTTCCGACAATAATAACGAGAAACGTGTATCTACTTATTGGGTAGAGAATGGCAGTTATCTGAAACTGCGCACTATCCAGTTGGGTTACAATTTGCCACAGAACATAGTCTCTAAGCTATCTATGCAACGTCTGCGTATGTATGTCAGCGCACAGAACCTGTTCACCATCAAGAGCAGTAGCTTTACTGGTGTAGATCCTGAGAATCCAAACTATGGATATCCTATACCACTTAACATTACATTTGGTCTTAACGTAACATTCTAAAAGAGTCAAAATATATGAAAAAGATATTATATTCAGTCCTTACCGTTCTTGCTTTGGTGGGTACGACAAGTTGTTCTGACTTCTTGGATGACCAGAAACCGCAGGGCGTGCTCGACAGCGATATGGTGAAGGAGCCAAGCAATGTGGATAATCTTGTTATCTCGGCTTACGCTGTCTTCACAACAGCCGAAGATGTCAACTCTTCCTTCTCGATGTGGAACTTCGATGTTCGCAGCGATGATGCCTATAAGGGTGGCAACGGAACCAGTGATGGTGACGTATTCCATCAGTTGGAGATAGAGCAGGGTGTGCTTACTACCAACTGGAATATCAACGATATGTGGGTGCGCCTTTACAACTGTATCTCACGTGTCAACTCAGCCATCTCTGTGCTTGAGACCACCAGCGACAGCTATCAGCTCAAGGATCAGCGTTTAGGCGAGATGAAGTTCTTGCGTGCCTACGCCCACTTCCTGTTGAAGCGTCTCTACAAGAACATTCCTTTCATCATGGATGCCAACCTGAAGCAGGAAGACTACAATACCCTTTCCAACACTGAGTTCAACAACGATGAGGGTTGGCAGCAAATTATCAACGATGTGGAGTATGCCTATAGTGTGCTTCCTGTGAAGCAGACCGATAAGGGTCGTCCTTCCAAGGCAGCAGCTGCAGCCTTCCTCACCAAGGCTTACCTCTATAAGGCTTATCGCCAGGACGATCCTTCATCCAATCAGGTGACCAGCATCAACAGAGAAGACTTGCTAAAGGTCATTGAGTATAGCAATCCTGACATCTATAGCGCAGGTGGCTTCGATCTCGAGGCTGACTTCCACAACAACTTCCGTCCTGAGACACAGTACGAGAATGGTGTGGAGAGCATCTGGGCCATGCAGTATTCTATCAACGACGGTACCAAGAATGGTAACCTGAACTGGAGCTACGGTCTTATCGTGCCTAATATCCCTGGTGTTACCGATGGAGGTTGTGACTTCTACAAGCCCAGTCAGAATCTTGTGAACGCCTATCGTACCGATGCCGATGGTCATCCTTTCATTGACACCTTTAATAATAAGGACTACGACTTGACACAGGATGCTGACCCACGTCTGTTCCTCACTGTAGGTCTGACTGGTCTTCCATACGAGTTCAACAGCAAGTACATGATGGACGCCAGCTCCACATGGAGCCGTTCTAATGGACTTTATGGTTATTATGTAACCTTGAAGCAGAATGTAGATCCTGATTGTGGTTACATGGTAAAGGGCTCTTGGTGGGGTACACCTATGAACCGCATCGTGTTCCGTTATGCCGACGTACTCTTGGAGCGTGCTGAGGCTTATGCGCAGCTCAACGAGACGGGTGAGGCCATCAAGCTGGTCAATAAGATTCGCCTGCGTGCCAAGCAGAGTACAGGTATGATAGCTAATTATCCTTCTGACTATGGCGTGAAGTTCAATATCTCTACCTATAATGGTTCTTACAGCCAGGAAGATGCTCTGAAGATTGTGAAGATGGAGCGTCGTTTGGAGATGGGTATGGAGAGTGAACGCTTCTTCGACCTCGTGAGATGGGGTGAGGCAGAGAAGGTGCTCAACAAGTACTTTGCTGAGGAGACCAACAACTGCTCTATCTATGGAGAAGCTCACTTTACAGCCAACAAGAACGAATATCTGCCAATACCTTTCTCACAGGTAGCGGCTTCCGACGGACATTACACACAGAACATAGGAGGATGGTAATATGAAGAAATTATTATTTATATTGATGGGCATTCTTGCCCTCACAGCCTGCAGCGAGGATAATGTGTCCGACCTGCAGCTCACAGGAGGCTGTTCTGTTACTGAACTGGCACTCGATGATTATGAAGGAACAGTAGACAAGGCTGCACGTACCATTACCGTACGCGTGCCTGAGACCTACGACATCAGTCAGATGACCTTGAGCAAACTCACACTCAGCGATGGTGCTGTGTGTGATGCCAAGGTGGGCGACAAGATGAATATGCTCCTTGCACAGACCTTGCGCGTGAAGAATGGCGATGTGTTCCTCGACTGGACTCTCGTTGCCAAGCGCGATGAGGCAAAGATTCTCTCTTTCAAGGTGAATGGTATCTATACAGGAGTCATTAACGAGAGCAACAAGACCATTAACATTAATGTGCCAAAGACGGTGGACATCACCAAGCTGATACCTTCTATCAAGGTGAGCGAGAATGCTACTGTCGCACCTGTTTCGGGTGCACCAGTCGACTTCACGAATCCTGTGGCCTATACCGTAACCAACAATACGGCTACAAGCACCTACACAGTAACCGTCAATCAGATAGGCAAGCCTACTGCTGTATTCGCAAGCTTGGCTCTGACGATGGACGAGCTGGTGCCTGAGGAGAAGGCTGCTTGCGAGTGGATGCTCGCGAATGTGGACAACTCTATCTATGCTTCGTTTACTGATATCAAGAATGGCAATGTAGACTTGAGCGAGTGTAAGGTGATATGGTGGCACTTCCACAAAGACGGTGGAGTGGACGGTAAGGCGAAATTCGAGCAGGCTGCTCCTGAGGCTATTGCCGCACAGGCTGTGCTGAGAGACTACTATAAGGCTGGTGGTTCCTTCCTCTTCACACGTTACGCTACCAATATGCCTGGTGAGTTGGGTATCGACAAGAACGGATTGGCACCTAATAACTGCTGGGGACAGGTGGAGAATGATGCCGAGACTTGTGGAGGTCCTTGGGAATTCAAGATGGGCAATGATGCTGCAGGTTATCATTCCGACCACGCCCTTTATCAGGGACTGGTGAAAGGTGATGACGCCAACAGTGTATACACTACTGATACCAACTACCGCATAACCAACTCTACAGCTCAATGGCATATTGGAACAGACTTGGGTGGTTTTGACAACTATGCCGTATGGAGAGAGAAGACTGGTGGTATCGATCTTGGTTATGGTGGCGATGGAGCCATTGTTGTCTGGGAGTACCCAGCAACAGGTACTTCTGGTAAGACGCTCTGTATAGGTACTGGTTGCTACGATTGGTACAGCGTAGGTCCTTTCACAGAGAAGTTCCATGCTAATGTGGCCCTCATGACCAAGAATGCATTTAATTATCTTATGAACCATTAACAATAAACAAAAATGAAGACAATGATAAATTCTATAATATTGGCGTCATGCCTCGCTTTGCCTCTCGCTTCATGCAGCGACAGCGATGCTGCCCCCGAGCAGAAGGACTGGTCTACCACCACTTATTTCAACTCATCCGATGCTGCAGCACAGGATACTTATTACAAGCCTGCTGTGGGCTATGTAGGCGACCCTATGCCTTTCTTTGATCCAGTGGCTGGCGATTTCAAGGTGTTGTATCTGCAGGACTTCCGTCCTAATCCTGAAGGAACTTACCACCCCATCTGGGGTGTAAGTACCAAGGATGCTGCCCACTATACTGCTTTGGGTGAATTGGTTTCTTGTGGCACCCTGAAGTCGCAGGATGCAGCCATCGGTACTGGTTCTACCATCTACGATGAGGCAAGCAAGCTTTACTATACATTCTATACAGGTAATAAGTATAAGCCTACAGGTGACGAGAGCGCACAGGCTGTGATGGTAGCAACTTCTGCTGATTTCAAGACCTGGACCAAGGATCGTACTTTTTTGATCAAAGGTCAGGACTTCGGCTACGATAAGAACGACTTCCGCGACCCATTCGTGTTTAAGGGTGATGATGGCAAGTTCCACATGCTCATTTCTACCAAGAAGGGTGGCAAGGGTAGCTTAGCTGAGTTCGTATCTGATGACTTGAAGAACTGGACTGACAATGGTGTGTTCATGACCATGATGTGGGACCGTTTCTACGAGTGTCCTGACCTCTTCAAGATGGGCGACTATTGGTACTTGGTGTATAGCGAACTTCATCATGCTGTACGCAGAGTGCAGTATTTCAAGGGAAGAACACTTGACGAGTTGAAGGCTTGTACCGCCAATGATGCAGGAATATGGCCTGATGCTCACGAGGGCTTCCTCGACAGCCGTGGTCTTTATGCCGGCAAGACTGCCAGCGATGGTACCAACCGCTATTTGTGGGGCTGGTGTCCTACCCGAAGCGGCAAGGACAATACTGCTGTGGGTGCTTCGCCTGCAGAGCCAGAGTGGGCTGGCAACTTGGTTTGCTATAAGCTCATCCAGCATGAGGACGGTACGCTGACACTCGGACAGGTTGATGCCGTGAGCGAGAAGTACAACCAGGATGTTGCCGTAGAGGTGAAGGAGAGCCAGAACATGACCGAGGCAGATGGCACTTATACGCTTGCAGGCAATGCCGAGCAGCCTGATGCCTACATGCTGATGGGTCGCTTGGGCAGTCACAACAAGATTAGCTTCACCGTCACTACTTCCAACAAATGGGATAAGTTTGGTATCTCTATGGTTCGTGGCTCTGACTCTAAGAAGTATTACACCATGGTTGTCAACCCAGAGGATGAGAACAACCGCAAGGTAAACTTTGAGGAGCAAGGCGTAGAGGGTAAGGGCTTCATTGCCGGAATTGATGGCTACGTGTTTGCCCGTCCTGCCGACAATGTGTACAACGTCACCATCTACACCGACAACAGTATCTGTGTGATGTATATCAATGATGTTTGCAGCTATACCAACCGCATCTATGGTATTCAGAAGAACTGTTGGAGTATCAATAGCTATAATGGCGCCAACGTCAAGATTAGCAATCTGAAGATCAGTCAGTATTAATAGAGAAAGTAGATCAGACATATCGTTTTTCAAAACACCATAACTTTGCGAGGCTCATCTCCCTTTTTGGGGGATGGGCCTTTTTCGTATTTTTAGGAATCTTCCCCATTTACGAAAATGAGAATGATAAAATACAGCTACATGAACTCATATTCGGAAGGTTAGGAGCAGAGTTCTGAATGGACTTCAATCAATACGGGGAACTACTCATCCCATTCCTCGAATTCCAATTCCAGTTCCTTGTACTCGGGTTTGTGGGTGCTGTTCTCACGGTCTTCTTTCTTGGCTTCTTCGCTTGTGGCATTGCTCACTGAGAGGCCTATGAGGCGGATGGGGTGGGCGGAGGAATACTCCACCTGCTTGAGCAGAAGTTTTGAGAGAGGCAGTATGTCGGCCTTGCTCTTCAGAATCTTGTCTTGCGAGATGCTTCTTGTTATCTGGGTGAAGTCGGCAAACTTGATTTTCAGGGTGAGGGTGCGGCCTTCGAACTCGCTGCGTTCTATGCGGGTAAGCAACTCCAGGACGGTGTGATAGAGTTGTATGATGACGGCAGAGGGAGTGTATATATCCTCTAAGAAAGTCTGTTCGCATCCCACAGACTTCCTTTCGCGATACGTAACGACGGGGCGATTGTCGATGCCACGTGCAAAATGGTAGAAGACATGACCAGCCTTGCCAAAAACTTCGACGAGATGCTGTTCTGAAACCTTACGCAGGTCGGCTCCGCGGTAAATTCCCATGTAGTGCATCTTCTGCAGAGTCTTCTTGCCTACGCCCCAAAAATCTTCCACGGGCAGTTGAGAGATAAAGTCGAGAGCCTTGTCGGGGTGAATTGTGCAGATGCCATCGGGCTTGCGATAGTCGGAAGCCACCTTGGCGAGAAACTTGCAATAGCTGATACCTGCCGATGCGGTGAGTCCTGTCTCTGCTTTGATGCGTGCCTTGATTTCGCGTGCCACATCTACAGCCAGCTCTATACCTTTCTTATTATGGGTGACATCGAGAAAGGCCTCGTCGATGGAGATTGGTTCTATGAGGTCGGTATAATCCTGGAAGATGTGGTGAATCTGCTGCGACACCTCTTTATAATGTTCGTGTCGGCAAGGCACGATGTTGAGGTCGGGGCAGAGGCGCTTGGCCTGTGCGATTGACTGTGCAGAATGTACTCCGAAGCGACGTGCCTCATAGCTGGCAGTAGACACCACACCACGTGGACCGTCGAAGCCTACCGCAATGGGTTTGCCCCGAAGTTCAGGATTGTCTCTTTGCTCTACTGCCGCAAAGAAGGCATCCATATCAATGTGTATGATTTTTCTATTCTCCATTCTCATGCAAAAATACAAATAATTTTCGAGTCCACATAAGCTATTGGCTTTAACTTCCCCATTTTTGCGAAAGTAGAGTTTATATAATAGTGATTGAACACTGTTATAACGCCGTTTGTACATCCCTATAGGGACGAGGCTCCGTCCCTAATAGGGACTGAGGTCAATCGGTAGTAGGGACGAGGCTCCATCCCTATAGGGACTGAGGCTGATCGGTAGTGGGGACGAAAGCTTGAGGTACAGATCTTCTTAAAATTTTCATGGAAAAAAATCGAATAATCCAAGTATTTAATAAAATTGTTATCGCAAAAGAAATGTCTTTTATGTTGAACCTTGGGATTGATGGAAAGGAAACCGTCAAGATTGAAAAAAGGTGCGCCACTAATCCGTGGCACACCCTTTATGGTATGCTCGGCATGAGCTTATTCTAATGGGTGCAAGTCCCTAACAAGCC
>ENA-ORMS01001882-ORMS01001882.1-human-gut-metagenome-genome-assembly--contig:-NODE-1882-length-15948-cov-4.004782_pt1 | contig 15948 bp, 18 predicted proteins | sample MGYA00242104_ERZ508997 | MGnify/ENA primary metagenome ERZ508997 (study PRJEB26280, sample SAMEA2338704) | human gut metagenome | biome: human gut; feature: human-associated habitat; material: faeces... | reverse complement strand
CCCGCCACTATAGCCACCAAGGTCATAAAGACCTCCAGGCTGCTCATTCGGGTCACTGAATCTCTGGTCATTCTTGTCGTAGTTATACTTGTTACGCAGATACGGAGACTCATTGCCTAAGTATGGTTTCCACTCCTGCTCTGTAATGCCAGGCGTTAAATGTCCCAATGCTTGTGCTACAGTAAGTCCTTGAGCTAAATACGGAGCCATCTTCTCATAAAACAAACGTCCAGATTCCCACGTATTGCGTCCGCCAGTGCCGAACGGGTCAGATACCCCATCAAACTCAAGGTTGTTGATACCAGTCAACTTCGTGACGATAGCGGTCAATGTAGCCATATCAAGGCCATTCTTTGTGCCAAACGCAGCTTCAAACTTCTTAGACAACTCTGCAAACATCTGTGATGTCGTGTCGCCATACTGCCAATCCTCTTTGACATAGTTCGGGTCTTTCTTTGTGCGACCTTTGTTGTGCTTTTGCTTTCCACTTGGTGTATGGTTGTACTCATCGCCACCAGCACCTTCTCCAGAACCCCATTTTTGCAAGAAGTCTTCCGGGGACGCTGCTTGTCCTGGATTAACAAGATTTGCTCCACCCAAGTCCTGAAAAGCCTTTCTTGCTTCTTCTTCTTTTTGTGCAAGTTTTTGGCCAGATTCTTCCCATTTGATATTATATCTATCGCCATAAATTTTATCGTTCAATCTATCAATGTCGCTATTTGCTTGAGCAATTTGGCTATTAACAGTATCTAGCATCTCTTGGTCGCGACTTGTCCATTCATGATCTGGGTCAGATTGCAGTTGGCTGAGTTCGAATTGTCTTTGCTTCATATCAGCAAGCCCGTCCTCTGCATTTGACTTTTGCCATTGATGGAAGTTTTCTTCGAGAGTGTAAACGACTTCCAACGCAGACGCATAGTCACGCAATGCTGAGATTTTATCACCCGTTGCCCTACAGAATTGGTCTGTTTCCTCTTTCCAGTTCTGCATATTCTGCACCGCAGTCTGATAGTTTTCAACCGCTTCTTGCTGTTTTGCCGACAAGAACTGTGCCAATGATTTCTTCTTGGCTTCTGTTGCGTTTATGTAATTGTCCCGTACCTTCTTTGTGGAATCATCTGTCCAGTTATCAGCCTGCATCTGTTGTACAGCAGACCACCCAACAACCTGTGCCATTTGGTTCTCTGTTTCAATACGATCTTCAAGGAGTTTCTTCTTCTTCTCGTCGCTTGTCGTGGAACTCTCAATCTCCTCTGTGAGCTTCTTGTGTGCAGTAAACAGTGCATCAAGAAAGTCCTCCTGCTGTGTGTACATTTCAATCTCTTGACGCTTTACTGCAAGGTTATCCCCTAGGGCTTCGCTTTGTTTCTGTACGGCATCCGTTTCGACATTAAGGCTATCAACAAGATATGAGATACCTTCCACAACCGTTGTTGCAATCAGCACGGGGAGAATCCTCTTAAATGCCATACCGACACCTTCAACAGCAACACGGAGTGTAGACATTGAAGCGGCACCTTCAACCCCCGTTGCAATCAGGCCTGCTTTCGTTGCAACTAACGATGTACGAATCATTCTCATAGCTCTATTTACAGCATACATGGTAGCAGCTAATTTTGCCATACTGCCAATGGTACTGTATGTAGATGCACTAACTGTAGACAGAAAACGTGCCAAACGGTCTAATTCCGAGACACATTCCTTGAGCCATTCGGTAAGGCCACTATTGCCACCTTGTGCAACCATACCAGTCAGGTCAGCTTTGAGTTTGTTGATACGACGAGACAGGGAGTCCATCTGGTTCTTTACCTGATTATCCGTGAATCCCATAGAGTTAACAGCGAGTCCCCAGTTCTTAATGATTTCCTGATAGTTACTGAACATAGCTGCTGCTTTTGCCCATTGAAACTTCAATTTGTTACTCATAAAAAATAAGCCATAGAATTAACTATGACTTATTATTACGGGTACGGTCATTTCTGCCGTACTCTCACGTTTTATTTTATGACTATATCGTGAGTTCGGACTATACGTTCATCCCTCGACTTTACGTTAGGGCGGCTATTTGTAGTCTCTACGGTTCCCTATATAGGTTTTACCACGGTCTCGTCCTGTCATTAGGAGTTTAACCGTTATTAAAGCATACTAATAATATATTTCTATATTATGCGGCAAGTTTAGGTCTACCGCCACTCATTTGAATCCAGAGGTCTTTTAGGTCTTTGTTTGTCCCTTGGGCAGCAACAGCAACATCCATTAAGACAGCCTGTGCAGAGCGTACTCTTTTTGTGCCATTGACAACCTCTGTCGTTGCAATGCCAAGTTTATTGAGTTCCTTTACGGCCTTATCACTGTTGAACGACGCAAGCATGGTCTTGAGCATATTACCAATTTCCGAACCACTCAATGCCGTTGCACGAGTACCTTGAGCAATGAGTGCATTGAGGAACTCAAAGGAAATCCCTGCTTGTTTAGCGACCGAACCAGAGCGTTCTACGCCAGCTGCAAGGTCTTGTGCAGAGACACCTGCATTATGGGACAGCTTGGTATACACATCGACAATCTTATTGGAATATGCCAATGCTTCTGCGCTGTTCTTTGCAACCATGCCATACTGGAACATAGCGGCCTCAACAGCCTTCGTTGACTCTGCCATAGAGAAGTTATCGGCAACAGCCAGTTTTGCAGATTGAGAAACCAATGTATTGACAGTTGCCTGATCCTTGTACATACGTCCCCAAAGTCTTGCAGATTCCATGACATCTTTTACAGACTCACCGTATTCACTTGCTGTATTAATGAGTGCTCTCTGTTCATTCTGGTATTTCTCAATAGCTTCTGTGGATTTACCTTCGAGTTGTGGCATAACCGTTGCCAAGTTATGCATTTCTTCATCGAGTTGGACAAGGGAATTGAATGTTTCCGTTGGAACTGCAAAGGCAGCACCGAGTAATGAACCTGCAGTAATCCAATACAGATGACTACGCAATTTCTGTTTAAACGACGCAAATTTCTTTGAGGTATTCTCAACACTTGTTCCAGTGCCGTTAATGGATTTCTGGAAAGACTCATATTCTTTTCGTACAGACGCAAGACTAGCTTTAACGTTATCCAATGCAATCTTATTGGCTTCGGTTGGGTCACTTCTCCAGAGTGCATAGACTTTCTGTTGTGTTTCTTCAAGTCTACGGAGTTCCCTTGTGTATGATTGGATGCCCTCTGCCCATTTCTTTGTAGGGTCAACCGGCTGTGTAGATGTACTAGTTGATGCCTGTGTAGTTGGCGCAGGACTCTTTGCTACATTCACGATTCTCTGATAGGCTTCTTGTTCTGCCCTTACCTTTGCAATGGTAGTAGCGAGCTTATCAAGGTTTTGCCTTGCTTCCTGTGAACCATCATGTCTCCAAACGATATACATTTGCTCTTGCAATGCCATCAACCGTGATAATTCCTGAGAATAGGTACGGAGTCCTGTAGACCATGCTTCGGCATTGTTTCTCATAACAGCCTGATTCTGAGCCTGAGAGTTAGCAAAGGAACTGAACGGAGACGTGAATGTTCTCGTTCCATTGAGCTGCCTGTACTCTTCAAGGAGCTGATTGAATTGTCTCATGGATAACTCAAAGTCTGCTCTCTTGACTTGCTGTCCACGTTCCATAGCGAGCGTTTGTCTATCGATGATTCTCTCAATCTGTGTCTCAAGCTCTGCACGCCTTCTCAAGTCATTGATAGCAGCCTGAGTGCTATTCCTATAAGATGCATAGTTGTCGCCACGGTAAACATTGTTACGAACAACGCCATATTCTCTGAGCTTTGCAATGACCTCATCCAACGAATTTCTACGGTTATACCATGTAGATTCAGGAATGAGCTTGTTGTCATTCTTGGCAATCGAAAGAGTACGCGTCAGCTGTTCGTACTTCTTCATCAGCTTATCAATGGCTGCACTGTCTTTAGCAGCAGCTTCATCGAGCTTTGCCATGTCCTTGGCAATGTTGTTGAAAGAGGTTGCCTTGATGCGAGCTACAGTATCTTCCAGAGTCTTCTCAAGAGCACGTAGCGACTGTTCTGTCTGCGGTACACCATTGATATTAATGGTTGCACCCTTGTTAAGTAATTCAATGCCACGCTTTACCTCGTGCAAGTCTTGGGTAAGCGTGTGCATCTTTGAGCTAAAGTCGCCGTTAACACCAATCTTCAAGTTTGTGTTGTTTAATTTTTCAAGGTTGCCCTTTGCTTCTTCGAGGGATTTCTTGACACCCTCAATTTTGTCTGTGCCATTGGTAGTTACATTAATCTCATATACCAATTGCTGTTTGTCTGCCATTTTACCCCCCCTAAATTTACAATAAAAAAAAATAAGGGATACCATGTTTCCATGACACCCCTTTATAAAATCATTCGACTTCCTTACCACAGTAACGGCAAATCTTGGCGTTCTTCTTGATGCGCTCTGCACAATACGGGCAAATCTTCGTGTCGAACAGGTCAGGCTTTGGGTCTTTAACAAGGACACAAACCAATGCGATTGGGAAGAAGAAAGCACCAAGGAATCTCCACGTGCCCAGGTTCGTGAAGTGCTTGCGCTCGGCAATGTCAACGATGATATCGGACAGAATCCAATATGCAAGGACAAGAAGCGTTAACAACACCAAGAATCCGCCAAGGCCAATGTGTACCCAAGGATTCGTAAGCGATTCTTCGAAAACCACAAGGATGACCAGAATGACCGGCATAGCGAAGATGAATCTCAATACATTTTTCATTTTTCTCACTCCTTACGACAACGCTTAGTATACATCTTTTAACTATAGTTGTCAAGATTATTTTCCAAGGAGTGCGCGGATAGCATCATCGCCCTCTAATTGTTCTGTTGTGCCGCCACCTTCGTATTGCTTGCGAAGGGACTCACTATTCTCATTGATGCCCTCAAGTAAATCTTCCATTTCGTTTATCCGAAGATTTTCAATGTCATGGATGGTAAGGCTCGTATTCTGTACAAGACTTGCGATTAGATTTCTCCAATGGGTTTCTTCTCCAGACTTAACGGAGCTTTTTTTTTGAACTGAGAGACACGAAGATATACCATGATGATATTCCTTGCAACCTCAATGTCGAGCCATTCCTCAATCTGCTCACGAGTTTCACGATGGTCTAATGCCATCTCAATCATTTCCATGAGGTCATCATAGAATCCATTGTCATAATTGATATTGCCCTCTGCGTCCATGTCCACATCTCCATCCTTGTCGATGACAGGGGCAAGCATGTACAAACCAAAGGAATCAGGGCTATAGTGCTGCGTGAAGTTCACAATTGTATGCAAATCCTTAAATCGAGCACTGTATACCTTATGTTTCTTTCCGTATCTATCTCGTACAATCTCATAGAGTCCAATTACATTATCGTCTTTTTTCTCGTCCATGAATATACCTCCTTAATAACTCAATAACTTAAGCAAAGAGCTGACCGTAGTCAGCCCCAAAATTAAGCCATTGAGTTAATTAGGCTGCAAGCGGTGTCACCGTTACAACAGCAAAGTCATCATGACCATCGCCCGGGTCAAGAATCTTGATCTTGAGCGACGGCGTAGTTGCCTTATCGCGTTCCGTCTCAATCTTGAGTTCGCCATCGGCACGGACACGACGAGCATAAATATCAACCTGATACTTGTTGCCCTCGGAATCCTCCGTGATGAACATCCAGTTAAACGTTGCGACCTCCGGCATTGCGTTCTTGAGCATCTCAGCACGAACACTGTTGGCATCCGTTGCCTTGAACCATACAGCATACTCGCCCTCAACAGCGGCTTCACCGAACGTTACAGCACCAACATCCGTGACCGTGACATTCTTAGATGCATCGTTGCCATCCGGGCCAATGACTGCAATGACCTCGACACCCGTCAGGGATGCACCCTCGATAAGTGTCTTGGATTCCTTCGTGAGAAGGACACGATAGTTGCGCTTGCCGCCCGTCGTAATCTTCGTTGTCTGTGCAACCTGAACCTGAGAGAGCTTGAACTCTGCGTTCGTAATCTCCACGTTACCTTCCTTCTTGGAAATGTACGTATAGAGCGGGAACAGACCATCGCCGCCATAGACATCCTCTGTCGTAGCCGTAATGTCCATCTTCATGCTCTGCGAAGTAGTCATCTCAGCAATCTTACCTGTAACACTTTTCAGTACGCCTGCACCAATACCATGCAGGAGCAGTCCCTTGTTCAAAAGGTCTTTAGCTGCCATTTACACATCATCCTTTCTCAAGTGAAAATCAATGGAGTAAACTCCAGTCTATATTTGTATACATTGGTAATCCCTGAACTTCTCTGTCCTTCCGCACGGACACGCTCATCGAAATGTTCATGAATGATTTCCGTGATGCGTTTACGGATTGGCTCTACGTCATCACGATAAGATGTGTAGATGTCAATACGAAGAAGCCCAAGGTTCAAATAATCGTTCACTGTAGAAGTTGCGTCTGCAAAATAAAATGCAATGAACGGTAGATTTTCTACAGAAAATAACTCTGGTGCAACATCGTCTTGTCGATAGTGTTTAGAATACGAAGATTCATCATTCACATCGACATTCAGTGCTTGAACCAGAATTTCATCGTTCGTAAATAGATTCCAAAGCTCATTACCGTATTCAAAGGCGTTCATTTCTCATGCACCACCTTTGCAATGGATTCCTTTACAGTCGCCCCAAACGAACCCAATAAGTCCTGTTTGAACTGTTCGTTGTATGCGGTGTTTCCCGTAAGAGTTTCCTGTATTGTATGTTTTGGCTCATGAGCATCCACGGCAAGGTTTCCGAAGGTGCTCTTGCTTTCCAGTCTGAGTCCATGTGGCATACCAATGCCAGAACCACGGTGATTATTTCCGTCTAAGTCCTGATAGAAGTGACCGCTTGGTCTTGTACGGATCGCATATTTGAAATCACCAGTTTCGTTCAGTCGTTCTTTATTGAATACCGAAGAACTTGTGTATTGTGATAAAAACGGATTGCTTCGGTCAAGTTTCGAGCCAGAACCATACTCATTCATCCACATTTTCTGTCCACTAGCAGTAAATCGTCCAGTAATTTCATTGGGGCTGTCGTCTACAATTTCAAATTTGATTTCTGCTTCGCCATCAATGGTCGATTTTCCCCATTCCCGTTCAATATCTGCCATATCCTTCTTTGCCCATGTCTCCACGGACTTTGCAAGATTACTCATTGTCTCGTATCCTCTGATAACTGTAGTTCATACAGTCCGACATACTTTGCCGTATCAATATTGTCAACTTGATAATCCCGTTCACCAAAAGAGACACGATCAAGCAATTTTATAGGCACAGAATTGTAAATAATAATTTTCTTTACGGTCTTTGGAAGAAGTCCTGCGTCATACGTGTGCATTGCTGCCGACACATCTTGGTAATACGTTGGGCAATCCGACGCAACGGTCTTTTCCTCTGTCCCAACCTTTTTATGGTTTACATATTTGTCCGCCAATGTACGAATCGTAATATACGCATTGACTCGTTTCCCTTGCATCTGTACACAGTCTGAACTCTGTTGTTTCGAGATAATAAAGTATTGCTCACCATTCTGACGCTTGAGAATGTCACCGCCAACGAATTGAGTTCCAAGGTCTACAAGCATTACTCTACCATCTGCAATCGTCCGTGGACTCATTGTTTTACCTCTACGCAATACCAGTGCTTGTTCCGTTATCCCTTTTTCCGATGTCAATGGTTCCATTCGGTCAGTATAGTAAGCTAATACATTCATTGAATCTCTACACCTCGCAATATATCCTCAATCTCAGGAGAAAAGACACCGCTATCACTGAGTGTTACTTTAACATCATAGTCATCACGGCTTTTCCATCTCAAAGTGCCACCCATCTGCTTGATATTGCAAGCAAGGATTCCACAGGCTCTCTTGACAGACTCAGGAATTTCACTATATCCGCTTGTATATGTCACCTTGATAGCCTTTGGAGGCTTACGGAACATAAACGACTGAGGAAATTCAAAGGTGAAATACAAGGATTCATCGTCGTCAAAGTCAAGTGTGCTTGCATCGAGTGTCAGTACATCATCACCAAAGCAACTATGTGTCTTTGCCGTGATTTTCTCGATGGAAACACGAGGGAAGTGTTTGAGTTTCCCACGAAACTCATGGTCTACACGATTATGCTTCAATTCGACACGTTCCGTATGCTCCATTGAAAAAAACGAACGTCCCTTGTACGCATCAATGAGTGTTGTAGCCGCTTCAATGTGTTCCATCTTAACGCCACTGATAAGCCCACAGTATGCAGAAATTTCATCCTCAGTCAGATACGTCTTCATTTCAGGAACCCGCTCTTCTCGAAGATTTCCTTCGTCTTGGCACTGATTTTAACCTTGCCATCAACAATCGGGATAAAGTGTGTACCAAGCATGATAGAACCATGAGATTTCATAGCGTCACATACTTCGTACTCTACTGGTTTCTCTACTGCTTCCGCTGGTTTTGCCATTGTTGCTGTTTTTGCTGTTCTTGCCATTTAACTACCTCCTCAATAAAAGCCGCTTATTTGTTTATTTGTTGGGTAATACCAAGCGACTATTTTACTTAGTTATCTCAGTTCTTCACCGTTTTCGTGAGGATGAAGTGCATACCCGTGTCAACACCATGAACAATGTAGTTGGCGAAGTCAAGTACGAACTTATCCGTGAGGAGACGGTCATTTGCAAGCGGCGTGTCAGGGTTTGCAATCTCATAGACCTTCGGGCCATCATTGAAGAGCCATACGCGGTCAATCATTGCAGTATTAAGAGCAACAATCTGATGTACAGTCGTGCCCGCTTCGGAGTTGACCGTCGGCTTGATGAACGGCGTAAGGACAATCGGGAGCTTGCCCATCGGCGTGAAGAAGGCAGGAACCTTGACGCCCGGAACAATTTCCGTCGTGATGTCACGCTGGTACAGGGAACGCTCTGCTTCCTCCTTGATGAGGATGTCATACGTTGCAGGGTTCATTGCAATGACATTCGGATAGCCCGTGTAGTCAAGGCGAGCCATGAGGTTTGCAATCTTCGTGTTGAGTGCATCGGCAATCTTCGTGCCATCCGCAATAGCCGTGACATTGTCATTGTTCTCAGAAACCTGAGCGATAACACCGTAGTACGTGAACGCATCCGTTGCATCAAACTTCGTTGCGCCATTCCAGAAGTCGTTGCACGTAGTCTTCGTGAAGTCGACGAACATGTCGTTGTAGTCCTTCTCGGTCAGATTCTCGAACGTACCGTAGTTGTTCTCCATGTTGCGCGTGAAGAAGTCATAGCGGATACCCGTAGTATAGCAACGAGCAAATGCCGTCTTCCAGTTATCGCGCTTGTACTCCGTGGAGAGCGTCTTCGGACGATAAGACGGAGCATCTGTCGTGCCAAAGCCAACCTTCGGGTCAACAGCCTTGGTATTTGCAGGGAGACCCTTCTGCTCATTCCATACATGCGGATAGCCAGATGCACGGACACTGTTAACCTTGACGGCGAGAGCAAAGTCACGCTTCAGATAGTCATGGAGAACTTTGTCGTAGTCCCCAACGACCAGCATATGGTCTTCATTGTAAACACTAATCGGGTTCGATGCAGCCTTAATCGGCTGACCTTTGTCTGTAGTTGCGATAGACGCACTATAAAGTACACCATTACTCATTATTCACATCATCCTTTCCAATAAAAAAAAGACCATTGCAAATGCAACAGTCTTATCTGTTAGTCTAAATTACTTACCGTAACGAACCTTGGTAATCTCACGGAGCTTTTCAGAGAGAGACATGTCAGAAGCATTGATCTTAGCAATCTTTTCTTCCTTGGTCTCCTCTTTGCCTTCTTCAAACGGATTCGGTGCAATCTTCTGCGTCTCAGGAGCAGGAACTTCCTTAGAAGCCTCAACCTTATCCTTTGCTTTCTCTACGTCTGCCTTAATCTCCTCAATGGATGCCTTGACAGACTTCTCAACCTCATCCTTGACATCACCGACAGAAGCCTTGATTTCCTCAATCTTCTTCTCATAGTCACTCAGTCTCTCATCAAGACCTGCCATAATGCTATCAATAATCTCTTTCTTTTCCTGTTCATTCATTTTCTTATCACTCCTATTCTTTTTCTCCATGCTTGCTGCAAGGGTTTCAATGAATGTATCGCTGAATGCTGCACAGTTTTTCCAAAGGATTGCACATCCTGCGCCCTGGAACTCATCCATGAAAATTGTGCTATCATCTTCATGTGTATTTGTTGGATACCACTCAGCACTAAAACCAAGCGAATCTACACCATTCACAATCATGAATGCTTCCTCTGGGAACTTGTCTTTCCAAATGACCATCTCTGCCATCAGGTTGTCATCTTTTGCTTCAATACTACGGATGTAACCGATGTTTGTTTCGCCATGTCCCGTAAATAAGTCAGTTCCATCTGCAAAGAAGCCCTCTGGATACGTGCAATCCAGCGGCATACCAACAAACGAATCTGCACACTTCTTAACAGATTCCGATGTGAATACTACGAGTTTCCCATCTGCTCCACATGGAGAACCTGTCGATGCCTTATCAATCTTTGCAATACATCCCTTAATAACCATCTTACCGAGTTCCGAGGACATTGTGATGTTTGTCATGGAACTCCTCATCAATTCTTTCTTGTTCAACCACTATCACCGTCCTTATCTGAACCAGTATCATCTTTTGTGTTATCTTTCAAGTCGCCAACACCATTGAATCCTCCACTAATGCCAAGGTCCACATTGATATTCGCGGTCTTTTCAACGTGCGTCATATTGGCGTACTTAGAAGTGCTTTCTTCATATCCAGAGAGAGCACGGAACTCATTCTCCGTGATAAGGTCAGCTTTGTACTCATTGACAAGACGTGTACTCTTTGCTGTCTTTTGGTTCTCACTGTCCTCATGGATAAAACGGAAACGCAATACACCACCAAGTCCCATCTTTGCAATGACATAGTTGTTATACAAATCTTCAAGGAGATAAGCGTATGGTTTAATCGCGCCCTCTGTCATGGAATTATCACGATCATCTTCTGTGCTTCTATCGTTCTGAATCGTGATGCCAAGTTCTTCTGGCGGAATACTGAACGACATGGCAATAATCTTCGTGAGCCTGTCAATCCAATCAATACCAAGGTTATCCTTGTTGATACTACGAATCTGACGAGAGTCAATCTCTGTGCTGCCAACAATCGGGATATGTCCAGTTCCTTCGATTTCATTGTTCATGTAGTCGCGGAACTTATCAATCTCCTCTGGCTTTGCATTGCGAAGTCCAATGAGGAACGATGACGTTGTATTCGTTGCAATGTCATTGGCTCTTGCACATGCTTCAATGTAATCACTGATATACTTATACGCATATCGTACAGGGGAACAGCCATAGTGTGTATCCGTGAAGTTCTGTCGTGTTCCGTAGAAGATATTGTCTGCCGTGAACTTCTTTACGCCATCTCCCTGATTCTGTACATAGCGGAATCCATGCGGATTTGTGTAATCCCATGGCTCAAGCAGCTTAATGGTTCCTGCATCAACAGGATAGAGATATATAGGATGATTCCTGTCGGATGACTTGACGGATTCAACGACCATCGCATCCAATACCAGTGCATCGTCCATGATTCTCTTTGTAAAACTGCGCCGACTGTCAACAACATTCGGATGTTCAATTACATTCTGAATCACAGCAATCTCTTTGGTGTACTTTTTGCGTCCTGGGGCAATCACATCAATGGTGTACGGCATAGATGACACAGCATCACTGATGATGTTCATGGCTTTCCGTACAACAGGTTCACGAGAAAGGTTACGAAGCCTACGTTTATCAGGAGGTGGAAGAATCGTCTTTCTTGTTTTGTTTCCATTTGGGATATTCATGCCATAACGGTCAGTCCAAAGAAGTTTCATGGCAGGAATCTTGGACGCTAGGAATTTCTGTAGTTTATTCGTTGATCTCACCTCCTAACTTCTTTAGGTTTTCACCTAGTTGTCTCATGGTAAATCTTGAACCATTATTATGCGTTACATTGCCGCCAAAGCTACCAAACGAGAACTTGGCAACGGATGACTCAAGCATAGGCTGTAGTGCCATATGCAATGCGTCAGGGCAATCGTCGTGTGTTCTAGGATACATACGAAGCTGATATAACAACAAGGTTTGGTCTTTTTTGAATTTGATATGACCTTGACGGATATGCGGTGAAAGACTTTCGATTCTCGTTGCCTTTCTGTCTTTGCCCATGTGCATAACATCAATCCATTCAAGGTAAATGCCAGAGTCTATCAGGTCTTTCTGTAATGTCGTCGAGAAGAACGCCTGGAACTGGTTGGTTTCACATACGATTTTCGGACGATACTTATAGTATTCAGCAATGATATTCTTTGCATCCTCTATGAGTTTGTCACCGCTTCTCTTTTTGGCGTCACATTCAAGGACATAGAAGTAGTTGTCCACGCCACGGGCAAGTACAAGGATAACAGAGTAATCCGCACTGCGTTTCGTACTGATTGCAGGATCCAATGCAATGTTGATTTCCTTGATGTCAGGTGGTTTATCATAGAAGTTATTCTCTAACCATTCTGTCTTGAAAATACGAAGGTTCTCAGTCATTGGATCGTTCTGATATTCGCTCGCAAACGACTCCTCAGATTCCAAACGCTTTTCCATGAGGTACAAGTATTGGTCTTTCCGTTGGTCAGGCCATAGTACCTTTGTGTCTTTCAACATTTCTTCCTTATGGTCATAGTAGAACTGCTTGGCATCTCGATAAGAGTTATCGCCACGGGACAAGTCTGTCATAATGTTTTCCCATGTTGCCCAAAGCTCACTCGGTGAAAATTCTATAACTGCCTGAAACCTCTTGCGCTCCCACGATGCGAACCTTGCTTCTGTCAATAAACGCCACAGGACAGAGTTATAACTCAACACTGTTCCGATAAAGATTGCATCGCCATCAACAGAAAGCATTGGAATGACATCTGCTGTTAGCCAGTGCTCTAATGCATCAACCTGCGCTGGGCTATCGACTTCTTCCTGGGACTCCATATCATCAAGGAGTGCCAGGTCAGGACGAGTGCCGCCAAACTGAAGGCCACGGAGCTGTGCATTTGCACCCTTACAGATGATATAGACGCCAGTACGGAGCAATATCTCCTGTGAGTTCCACAGGGAGTCATTCTTAATCATGCCAAAGTCACGTTTAATCAAAGGGTTAAATTCAATCGCATCACGGATATTCAAGATGAACTGTTTCGCAACAATGGCTGTCGCAGAGATGATGACAATGAATTTTTTGTAGTTATATAACGCACACCAAAGGACAAATGCAAAAGAAGTCAATGTTGACTTTGCATGTCCACGAGGAGACGAAACACAGACCTTATTTTGTTCATCTCGATGATTGAAGATAATATCTTCGTATTTATGAATGAGCCATTTATGAAAGGCTTCACTCCATGGGGAACTAAAGTAATCACTCAGGTAATATTCACAGAAGAACTGAAAGTCATGTGCTGCTCTATCCTTTGGTGATTCCTTTTCCCCTTTGCGTCTAAGGGATTCGCCAAAGATTTCCTTCATGATGTCATTCTTAGGCAATCTCTAGCACCTCCCTTTATAATTTGTATTTGTTGATATGCCTTTTGATTGCAGAGTATCTTGTATCTGTATAGAAATCCTGTGCTCTATACCATTCTTCCCAGTCATGTCGTAATTTACTGTGATTACAATCAGAGCAGCTAGGGACAATGTTTTGAATCCTATCGACAAGCTCTGGATGCTCTTTACTGAGAATGGTTTGAGGAATGAGATGTTCGGGAAGCAACGGTTTTTCTTTGCCGCAATATGCACACTTTCCATGGAACTCCTTGACGATCTTGTCCCATTCTACGGTGTTACTATCAAATCCACCCAAGTGAACCCAGGAACCTCTTTCGCTTCTGACAATGGTATGTGACTGAACACCAAGGATAAACTCCTTGATTTTCTTCATTGGGATATTCTGTAAAATCCAATCACGGACTGTAATGTTGATTCGACTGCTGTATGGAATGGCGACGCCAATCCAATTACCAATGGAATCATAGAAACCTCTTGGCGTGTCATCTCCAGTTACGTCCTTGTAGATTGACTTGAGGTTGTCAAGCTGATACCTTGGATTCACCCACGGACGAATCACACCGGCTTCATTGAGGTCATGACGAAGTGCCGTGAACTCCTTATCAATACAGGAAATGGATTTTGCTATGTCGTAGCGGTGAAGGACACGTAGGCACTCATTGGACTTATTACGTATACTTGTCATCATCAAGACAAATCCATCACGAGAGACAAGATATGAAGTTCGTTTTTTACCTTGTGTGTCCTTATAACAAGACTCAATCGAGTCCGTTGTGTATTTACGTACTTTTTCAAGGATGTCTTTATGACGAAGGTGTAAATCCCATGCTAACACACGGCTATCCATGTAAATGTTGCCATGAACAATTACCGTGTCTTGTACTGCATAATTTCCTTCTTCGCCCATTTCTTGTCCTCTCTGTTTTTCACTGTACGTCTAACGTCCTTCCCCTTCTTTACATGGTTCAGACGCCTGTTCTTCTCCTCCATCGACATAACGTTCACTCCTTAGATGTTTGATGGTGCAACTTCACGCAATGCTTCGCAGAGAATCGGGTCTTGTCGAAGCATGTCTTTGAGTTCTTCATACTGATCTGGTGTAATCCATACGGATACCTTTGCCATCACCGTGCCAATAATACGAGATACCGTCTCGTATTTGTACACCTTCTCTTGCATATCCCCAATGGCTGCTGTGAGAGTTTGACGGCGCAGCGTGAGTTTATCCAATGAGTTAATCATGGTACTCAAGTCTTTGACATTGACAGAACCTTTGCCAACCTGTTTGTTCATTTCATCAAGCTGTACAGAGATAATATCAAGAGCCGTATTGATGTCATGGAGAGATTTACAGTTCTCTCGATAGACATTTACAGCTTCGTCCGTGGATTCCTCGGAAACGTCACCGCCAAGACCATGGTCTCTACAGTAGCGTGCAATAGAATTGTGTGAAATCTTGTAGTTGTTCGGGATGAGTCCGGGTGTGTTATTGATGTAATCCGTCAACTCACGGTAACTCATGCCCTGCATACGCTTTTCACGGACAATGTTGGTCAGATTGTACTGTTCGACCAATGTCATGCCCGCAGATTCAAAATGAGGATGATCTGCACGGTTGATTCTTGGCGGCGGTGGCGTTGGATGCTTATTTGCCATAGAATTTTCCTCCTTGTTTTTCCTGTAGGATAAACTATATGCGTCAACGGAGAAACAAGGAGTGTATCGTCTAGCTAGACGGCACAGATGGAAATAATCAAGTCTTTTTGATTTTCCTATTGTAGTTTTTCATTCTGTCAGATGCTTTTTTTCGTTCATCCTCGGTATACTTCCTACTTACTCGTTTAGTTCGGAACGACAATAGCTTCTTATCAAACTCATAGTACGCCGCAATAGGTTTTCCGTTGACGTAATCCTGCTTAACTCTCTTGTGAATCTTGTCCAATTTTGTCATCACCGTAGAGTCTGTTGTGTAGACATGGCATACCGTGCCATTACGGTCAAACTGAATTACCGTCTCTTGTTCGTCCGTTGGTACAAAATAGTCATCCATATATTGATACCTTTCTATGTGTTATTCTAAAAAAATGGAAAAGCCTGAGTGTCGTGAATCACGGCCATTCAGCCAAGTCCAGTGTACTCTATCATAGGGCATCTGGGGTTCACGGTTACTCAAGCAAAAAATCAAATGGAGCTACTGGTCAGATTTGAACTGACAACCTATAGTTTACAAAACTCAAACTTCGCACACCTGAAACCCTTATGAGACAAGGATTCATCGGGTTTTCAG
>ENA-ORMS01001877-ORMS01001877.1-human-gut-metagenome-genome-assembly--contig:-NODE-1877-length-15997-cov-3.223498_pt1 | contig 15997 bp, 10 predicted proteins | sample MGYA00242104_ERZ508997 | MGnify/ENA primary metagenome ERZ508997 (study PRJEB26280, sample SAMEA2338704) | human gut metagenome | biome: human gut; feature: human-associated habitat; material: faeces... | reverse complement strand
GAAATTTATCTGTTAAAGGGTGACAATGCATCTACAAAGAATGTATATATGAAAGGTCATGATGCAGGACTGAAAGGAACATTAACAGATAGTGCAAAATCTGCAACATTTGTTATGGATACGCTTAAAGAAGGCGATAAGTATAAGATCGCAGGCAAAGAGTATACAATTGGTACTGATAAGGCAGAGATTATCGCAGCTATTGATCAATATAAAGCAGCAGATAAGGACATTACAGTTGATGGAAACAAGTATACTTATAAGGAAGCTACCACTGGTGGCAATGTAATACCTGCTGGCTGGTATAAGGATGGAAATCAGGTTGCTGGTGGTGCTGTCACAATAGCAAATATTGTAAAAGATGGTTCGAAAGCAACTGTTGGCACTAAAGAATATGCAGCAATGAATGATGCTAACGGAGATGGTGTTGATGACGATGATTCATCCATTATTTCAGCAACGACAGCTAAAGGTAAAATTAAGGCAGAACTTCAGGCTGCTAATAAAATTGGAGCTATTGACGGAGATGCAACTGTTTCTGATGGAGCAGATGCAGGTGGAAAGACAACCTATACAATCACAAAAGGATATGCAACAGTAGCTGATACACTTTCTTTCAACTTACATGTTGGTGCAGATGCAGACATGACCAATAAAATCACAGTCGATATTGATGTAATGAACTCTGCAAATCTCGGAGTAAAAGGCTTGAATGTAACAGACGCTACCGGAACAGCTGCTACTTATGCGGTAGATGCAATTTCCGATGCTATCGCAAAGGTTTCTTCTCAGAGATCTGCTCTTGGTGCTGTACAGAACAGATTAGAGCATACGATCGACAACTTAGACAACATTGTTGAGAACACAACAACTGCTGAATCCCGTATCCGTGATACAGATATGGCAGAAGAGATGGTTGAGTACAGCAAGAACAACATTCTTGCTCAGGCTGGACAGTCTATGCTTGCACAGGCTAATCAGTCTACTCAGGGTGTACTTTCTCTGTTACAGTAATTTGTGTAAAATGTATCAAAAAAGAAGCTCGCAGTTTTGCGGGCTTCTTTTACTAAGCTATTGCTGTAGCTTTTTTAATTCATCGATTGACAGACCGGTAGCACGAGAAATATTCTCTAAAGACAGCAGATTAAGTTCCAATAGATGACGCGCAGTGTTAAGGACGCCCTTTTGAATTCCACTTTTTTCGCCAGCTTCATACTCCGCCTTCCGAAGTTTTTTCTCTTCTTCTTCCTTGTCATATTCAAATATACTCATACTGATAACCTCCGCGCGGTTCTTTCGAAGAAAATCCGCAAGAATATTTTCTTTGATACATTCATCAACAGCACGTTCCACCGCCTCGTTCAGAGACAGGTCGGCTGTGTATTTTCGCACTTTTGCAACATATTGCGCATATTCCCTTAGCGTTTTGCAATGCTCCATAAGAAGGGCATTGTGACCTTCATTGATATTTAAGACAGTTACGATCAGCTCCAGTTTTGGCTCACCCGACAGATGTTCAAAAGCAGAGGAAAGTCTGTGTTCAAAAACATCGCAAACTGGATTAGAACCATTATAAAACTCAATGAAATTAGGAGCAGGTATCTTTTGCAGGCTGGACGAGTATAAAGATTTTTGATCCAGCATTTTTTGATATTCACTGCTAATGTAAAATAAATCACGAAGTGGCATATTTGGATTGTAAGTCGACTGATGTTCGTACAGGTATAAATTCGTGTCAATGATAAATGCCAGATCGTTTTTCATTCCCATATAGATAGCGTTTTCCAAAGTAACAATCTCTAAATCATCCGGATTCGTATAGTCTCTGCTGTTTACTGCATTGTAAAGTGAGAGCAGATTCTTTTTGTCTGAAAATAACATCCGGAAAACAGTATCTTTGTAGTTGCGATTTGCAGAAACTGCTCCTGCTGTAGTTGATTTGTAACGATCTTGTGGTCGCATTGCCATAGGCTTTCCTCCTTATCACGGTGGACGGCAGATGCACATAAATGCATCGTGCCTCCGGCAGGAGAATAGAGCATTGTAAAAATAGTTTTCATCCGTCTCCTGCTTTTAAATTGGTTAATGGGTAGTAAAAGCATAGATACGAAATGAACTGCCACGGTCATTGTCGGTTGACCGAAAGCTTTCTAGATTACAGATGACTCTTAAGCCACAAAGATTTTGTAAAATATGCTTTGAAATATTGTATCATACCAACATCAGAAAATGCAATGGAGAAAATAGTAAAATTTTAAATATTATGAGTACTAAAAAATGAATAAAAGCATTCATTCAAATCTCCGCAACAGTAGCCCAAACAAAAGAATCATGCTACAATGAACCAAGGAAGATAAAAACAGCAGTAATGCCATAGAATAACGAAGGAGATCATCAGCCATGGACATAAATATTTTATACGAGGATGAGGAGGTTATCGTCTGTGAAAAACCAGCCGGGGTTGCAACCCAGACAAAACGGTTAGGACAGGCTGATATGGAAAGCTTTTTGAAAAATTACCGGGCAGGAAAGGGAGAACAGCCGTATATCGGGGTGGTACACAGGCTGGATCAGCCGGTGCGCGGAGTGATGGTTTTTGCCAAAACAAAAGAAGCTGCGGCGGATTTAAGCCGTCAGGTGCAGACAAAAATGGCAGATAAATTCTATTATGCAGTGACAGACGGTGTGCCGGAACAGAAAAAAGGTACATTGGAAGATTACCTGCTCCGGGATGGAAAAACAAACACTTCAAAAGTGGTATCTAAAAGTACGGAGGGCGCAAAGTCAGCAAGGCTGGACTATGAAGTGACCGCACAGAATAAAACGAACGCCATTCTCCGGATCCGGTTAGACACCGGAAGGCATCATCAGATCCGGGTACAGTTAGCAAATGCAGGAATCCCGATCGTTGGGGATGCAAAGTATAATTTTAAAGAGACAATGACACGGAGTGGAAACGGTCTTTTACTCTGCTCTTATAAAATCGGATTTAAACATCCAAAGACACATAAAAAAATGGAGTTCGAAATCAGGAATCCATTTCTCATCTGAGACAGAAACGCAGGAGTTACAAAGGACTTCTGCGTTTTTGCTATAAAAATAGTTACTGTTCACTCAGCAGTAAAACACTTGCTGTTTTGCTGCGTAAGAAAGTGATTCAGGAGTGAGCAGACTCCTTTTGTGAAGCAAAAACTGAAATGAGTCAGCGAATCGTTACTGGAACGAAGTATGAGTGAACAGTAACGAAAAATAGAATAAAATCACGAAAAATGTCGAAAATAGAGTGGTAAAATAAGCATAATGTGCTAAAATACAAATAGGATTTAAAATTGGGTTCATAAAATAAAAAAGATGTAGTGGGAGGTATGGGTATGAACAATATTAAGGTGAGAACAAAATTAGTCATTGTAATGGTGATTGCACTGATCGCATTGGCACTATGCGCCGTCATTTCCAACACAAGCCTGTCAGGACTTGGAAATAATGCGTTAGACATTATCGAGAATGATATGCGTTCCTCGTATGATGAACAGATCAAGGCACAGGTAGATAATGTAATATCTCTTTGCCAGAGCATTTACAATCGGTATGAAAAAGGTGAATATACTTTAGATGAGGCAAAAAAACTTGCAGCAGACCAGATTCGTGATCTGCGTTACGGCAATAATGGATATTTCTGGGTAGATACCTATGATGGAACAAACGTAGTCCTTCTCGGCAATGACACAGAGGGAACAAATCGTATGGATGCAGTGGACACCAATGGATTTGCGTATATGCAGGCAATCATCAGTGCAGGAAGGCAGGAAAACGGCGGTTTTACGGATTATGTATTCCCGAGAGAGGGTGAGACGGAATCTTCTCCAAAACGTGCTTACAGCAAGGCATTTGAACCATTTGGCTGGGTACTTGGAACCGGAAACTACACGGACGATATTGATGAGGACGTATTGGGTGTGAAAAATGAATTTTCTTCCTATGAATCCAACAGCAGAATGGCAATCATCGGAATCGCTGTTGTAATGGAAGTAATTTTAATTTCAGTTCTGACACTGATCACAATCAGCATTGTGAAACCATTGAAAAAGAGCCTTGCCCACATTGAAGAGATAGCGCAGGGTGATTTTTCAAAAGAATTTGAACAGGATCTGTTAAAGAGAAAAGATGATTTTGGACAACTGGCAGATTCACTTGAGAAAATGCGCTCTGAGATGAAGGAACTGATTGGAGAGGTAAAATCAGAAGCATTAGAGATCACCGGCATGGTGCAGGAGATTGATACAAGTCTTCAGGCGTTAGATGATCAGATTGAAAATGTATCTGCGACAACGGAGGAACTTGCGGCAGGTATGGAGGAGACAGCAGCATCTTCGGAAGAGATGAATGCAATGTCACATGAGATTGAGAGCGCTGCAAAGAGTATTGCAGAGAGATCTCAGGATGGCGCTACTGAGGCAGATGAGATCAGGGATCGTGCTGTGAAAATCAAAAAAGATACAGACGAAAATGACAGACGTACCAGATCGATTCATGAGGAGATTAATGAGAGCCTGACCAAAGCACTCGAAGATATTAAGGTTGTGGATCAGATCAATGTTCTTGCCAAATCAATCATGGATATTACCGGACAGACGAACCTTCTGGCTTTGAACGCATCCATTGAGGCTGCCAGAGCGGGAGAGGCAGGAAAAGGATTTGCGGTTGTTGCGGATGAAATCCGAGTATTGGCAGAGCAGTCCAAAGCAGCAGTTGCCCATATTCAGGAAGTGACTGGCAATGTGACCGCAGCCGTTGAGAATCTTGCAAATGATGCAGAGAGGCTGCTGGAGTTTGTCGGAAATGATGTTGTGGAGAGTCTTGGAGGATTTGCAGAAATGGCAAATTCCTATAACAGTGATGCTGCCAATGTAGATTCCCTTGTAACAGATTTCTCAGCGTCATCGGAGCAGCTGCTCGCATCCATTAACGGAGTGATGGATGCTATCTCCGATGTCAGCAAGACTGCGACAGAGGGAGCTACCGGAACAACGGATATTGCTGAAAAAGTAGGAATCGTTGTGCAGGAGACAGAGGCAATTAAGCAGAAAGCAGAGACAACCTATCATTCTGCTGAAAAACTACAGAAAAATGTGGAACGTTTTATTGTATAACCGGTAATGGATATAGAATGTGACAAAACAGCAAGCGTTTTTTTGGAGCAAAAGGGGATCGTATGATAGAAAAGTATTATAATGGGGTTATCGAACAGGTCGCAGGAGGAATCGGAAATGTAGAACATAACAGTATCCTTGTGCGGTATAGCAATGATTTTTCCATATGGGATTTAGAGAGTGTCAATCATTACAAGGATCAGTCAGACATCTTTTTTACCTGTCATGAGTTTTCTTATAACAAGATCGCAGAGGCTTATGAACCATATCTGGGACTGATCCGGCAGATGTTTCATAAGTATTGCAGCGGCACATTGGAAGAGTTTATGGAAGAATGTGATGTCTACAAGCTTCAGAGACCTGTGTTTGAAAGTTATTTTGAAAAGGGATTTTGCGAGAGAACGGAACAGATCCTGATCGATGAGGTAGAGTATGAGCAGGAGCGCATGCACAGTTCGATTGTGACCATGCTTCAGAAATTATCGGAGATCTGTCCAATCGTCATTGTGTTGAACCGCTTTCAGCTGGCTTCGAAAAGTACCATGCAGCTTACCAACAGACTGCTTCAGACAAAGAATAAAAATATCGGCATTGTCTTGGGAGTCAATGATGTGCAGTCGATTCCGGAATTTGCACATGAAGAGTGGGATGCAATCTGTGAGAGTATGGATGACCGGAACATGGTGTACCATATCGGAAATGCAGGCAGGAACATGGAACCGGATGTCATGGACTATTACTCTGATTATGAGAGTGACGATGGCTATCGGAAACTGAATAATCTGGTATACTTTCTGGATTTTGACCAGGCAGACCATCATCTGAGCAAGATTGAGCGCCGGATCAAGTTTGATAACTTTACGATTTCTGAGAAAAAGCATTATCAGCTTTTGCTGTTACAGATTATGGTGTCGGTACTGCAAAGAGATATTGCGAAGGCTCTGGAATCCTGCGAAGATCTGGAAAAACTGCAGGATCAGGAGAAAGAGGGAGCATTTTATTATAATTTCTGGATGGCAACTTCTTACATGTATCTTGGCAAGTTAGAGGAAGCCATGATTTATGTACAGAAGGCAAAGGAGTGCGGAGAAGCGCTTGGGGATGATTTTTTAGTGTTCCGTGCGGAACTTTTAAAAGCGCAGAACCAGATGTCCGGCTGGTGCAATATTTTCTTCTGTGCCCAGGATATTGAGATCAGCGATAAACTGATCGAGAAGCTGAATGCGTACCATTACAAAAATCATCTGGCGCATATTTATATTTATGCATACGACAATAAACCGGAGATCGTGGCAAAAGCGTACCGGTCGGAAGCATTTCTGATTTATTTTTCCAAGGGCGTTGCGCTTGCAAAAGAGATTGGCAATGAGCAGCTTATCAGCATTGCATATCGGAAAAATATCATGATAGCATCCACAAATGGCGAGTACGAAGTTTCCCTGTTATATTCGATCCGTACCTATGAGGCGATGAAAGATGTTGACAGCGTGGAGGGCGGAAGGATCTATTCCGGTATTGCGTATAATTTATGTGCAATGGGAGAAAATGAGAGAGCCCAGAGCTATTACAACAAGGCAATTAAGATATTATGTAAACTGAGAAAGCCGGAGGATATTGCAGAAGTACATTATAATATGTCATTGAACTGCGTTATGCTGGGGCAGTATGACAAGGCGCAGGAATACCTGACACAGTGTATGAAAGCGATCGAAAAGCTGCATCTGAACAGTCTGCGTGTCTGCAACCTGTCCAAACTGTATGGATTGTTTGCTCTGGTTTCCATTTTACAGGGAAACCGTTTTAACTGTGAGAGGTATCTGTATAGCTGCCGCCAGTTTTTGAATTATATTTTCGAGAAGGAAAAGACAGAAAACAACCTCGCCACTGTGCATGACTATGCAAAGGCAGATGATGATATGTTCCTCTATACGTTTTCCAAGGCATTATTAGCACAGCATGACGGAGACAACGAGGAGGCGCTAAAATTATATGAGCAGGCAGATATTTATTTAAAGAGAGCAGAGGGAAACCAGTTTTTTTGTTATGTGCTGTTCCGAAGGAACAGGATGGAATGCTTCAGGAATGCAGGAAAAGAGATCCTTTATGAGCAGGAAGAGTTTATTTTAAAACAGTATGAAGAGACACATCGTATCATGTTCCATGAGTACGCGGAGGATATGAAAGATCTTCTGCCACCGGTAGATGACGACTGTGAGGAATTATCAACCAGGGAAATCGAGGATCTGTTAAAGCAGGAGAGCGTGGAGCGGGCATATAAGAGTAAGAAAGAACAGCTCGACTTTATTTCTATCTGGCAGAAACTGATCGATGTAAATGGTATCACTGCAAAAGAGATGCTCAATATGGTCATGAAGACATTTTTAAATCATTTTGACGTCGACCGGGCAGTCTATATCCGCTATAGCGAGAGGGTGCCGCAGGTACTTTACAATGACACAGAGAAAGAGATGACGCCGGAGATCATGAAGATCATGGAAAAATCCATGCGGAAAAATGCGGGTGGATTTGTGATCTCCAAGATCAGCAGCAATTATTCTGAACATCAGGATATCACATCGATTTTTGGTGATGAAGATGTGTGTTCCATGGTGGCGATTCCTTTTTTTAACAACGCAAAAATCGAGAATATTGTCATCACCTATGTGCTGATGAAGGATAACTGGCATTCCTCGGTGAACCGTTATATGCTTGATGAGGACGATCTGAACTTTTATCAGCTTCTGTTCCGTGAGGTGCGTTATGCATTGAACAGGCTTGATGCCTATGACAAGATTTATGAGATGAATACAAAACTGTATATGTCGGCAGTTACAGACCAGCTGACAGGATGCTATAATCGTGAAGGGTTCTACCGCAAATTAGACGCACTTCTGAAAGAGATTGCAGGGGAAAAAAGAAAACCAAAGCTGGGAGTGATGTTTATTGACCTGGACAATTTCAAACACTATAATGATACGTACGGACATGATGTGGGCGATTTCGTTCTGATCAAAATGGCTGATATTTTTACGGAAGTCTGTGGAAAAGATGGTTTTGTGTGCCGTTATGGCGGGGATGAGTTTCTGATCTTCCTTTATACCGATGACAGGGATATTTTCAAAGAAAAGGCAGAGCGTATCTATCAGATTATTGATGAGGCAGACGGATTTTCGGCGGAGATCAGTGAAAAACTCGGACAGTCATTCTCAATCGATAAACAGCATCAGATCTCCTGCTCCATCGGTATTGCAGCCGGAGACCATATCTGTACGGAAAATGATATGACAGAGATGATCAAGAGGGCGGATGATCTGTTATATTCGATCAAAACAACGACAAAAGGAACCTATCGTATATGAAAATCGTTTTACCTGAGAAAGTAACTTATATTATTGACACACTGACACAGCATGGCTTTGAGGCCTATGCTGTAGGTGGGTGCGTCCGTGATACGATGTTAGGGAGGATTCCCATGGACTGGGACATCACGACATCAGCAAAACCGGAACAGGTAAAAGAGTTATTCCGACATACCATAGATACAGGAATCCAGCATGGAACGGTTACCGTGATGCTTGAACATGAGGGATTCGAGGTGACCACATACCGTATTGACGGGGAATATGAGGATGCAAGGCATCCTAAGGAGGTACAGTTTACTTCCAATCTGTTAGAAGATCTGAAGCGCCGCGATTTTACGATCAATGCTATGGCTTACAATGATAAGGATGGGCTGGTCGATGCGTTTGATGGTGTGGGAGATTTAGAGCGCGGTGTGATCCGGTGCGTGGGAGCTGCTGTGGAGCGGTTTGCAGAGGATGCACTTCGTATGCTGCGTGCAGTGCGGTTTGGAGCGCAGCTTGGCTTCTCTATTGAAGATGAGACAAGAGAGGCGATTGTTTCCCTGGCACCAAACATTGCAAAAGTGAGTGCAGAACGTATTCAGATCGAGATGGTAAAACTTCTCACGTCCAGACACCCGGAACAGTTGCGAGCGGCGTATGAGACAGGACTCACCGCAGTTTTTCTGCCGGAATTTGACGAGATGATGAAAACACCGCAGAATAATCCGCATCACTGCTATTCTGTGGGGGAGCACACGCTGCATGCCCTGATGGAGATACAGCCGGATAAAGTGGCGCGTATCACAATGCTGTTACATGATGTGGCAAAACCGATATGTAGAACCACGGACGAACATGGCGTGGATCACTTTTATGGACACCCACAGGAAGGAAGTCTTGTGGCAAGGAAGATTTTGCGGCGGCTGAAGTTTGACAATGATACAACCGACCGGGTATGCAGACTGATTTTATGCCACGACGACAATCCACCTTTGCAGGAACGGGCTGTCCGCAGGGCAATCTATCGGAACGGTGTGGATCAGTATCCATTACTTTTTGCAGTAAAAAGAGCGGACATGCTGGCACAGAGCGCATACAGGCGGGAGGAAAAAACAGAGTATTTAAAGGAATACGAAGAAATATATGAGCAGATCATGGCGAAGAAACAGTGTCTTTCCATAAAGGAACTTGCGGTTACGGGAACGGATCTGATCGCAGATGGAATGCAGCCGGGAAAGGCGATCGGTGAGACGCTGAAACAGCTTTTGGAGCATGTGCTGGAACACCCGGAGGACAACACCAAAGAAAAATTAATGGAACAGGTTCATAATATCGCATCCCCTCACATATGATGAATTGACACGGCAGGAGAGCATTTTGCTCTCTTATCGCAGATTCATCGTATGGAGGGGATTTTCATGTATATCAGGCCGGAACAGATAGCAGAACAATATGAGATGGAGGTAAAGTCTATTTCGAAGGGAAGGGAATGTTTTTTGTGTGAAACAGATCTCGGAATGCGCGCGCTGAAGGAGTATAGGGGCTCTGTGGAGCGTGCGGAATTTCTGGCTGGAATGCTTGATTTCCTGAAGGGGCAGAATATTGTGGCAGAGCAGATCTTTTATACAAAAGAAGGGGAAATTTTTGCCAGGGACGAAGAGGAACAGAATTATCTGTTATTGTCAGTTTTCCGTGGAGCTGAGTGCGATACGAAGAGCAGGGAGGACATGGTGTATGCGGTAAGACTGCTCGCTGGTTTACATAATGCAACTGAACAGTATCCGGACGAGGTGCCTGAGTTTGTAAAAATGAATCCTAACGCCCTGCTTTTGCTTTATGAAAAACATAACCGTGAATTGCGGCAGGTGCGCAACTATATCCGTGGCAGAAAACAGAAAAATGAGTTTGAAGAAATGTTCATGCGCCAGTTTGCAGGTTTTTTTGAAAAGGCACAGGCTGTCACAGAGCAGCTGCAAAATATGGAGATCTGTGAAGAACTGACCGGATTCTGTCATGGCGACTATAATCAGCACAATGTCGTTTTTTCCAGAGAGGGCGTGGCGGTCGTCAATTTCCTCAATTTTTCCTATCAGATCCGGGTGAGTGACCTCTCAAATTTTGTCCGGAAGATGATGGAAAAGAATAACTGGAACACATCGCTTGGAATGGAGCTGATCGAGGCATATGATTCCGTGCGGAAATTAAAGCCACAGGAATTGTCCTATCTGTATTTTTACCTTGCATACCCCGAGAAATTCTGGAAAATTGCAAATCATTATAGTCATTCCCACAAAGCATGGCTTTCCGGCAGAAACACAGAAAAACTCAGCAAAGTGGTCGCACAGGAAGGGGCAAGAGAGCATTTTTTGCAGACGCTTGCAGGGAAAGTGGAAAATAGGATATAATTAGGTAACAGCGAAACTTTTTTTCACAATTCTATTTACGCTTTGATGAGTTTCGCAATTATCCGTTATAATCTTTCTTTATTATATCATGTGCAAAAGCAGCACATGATCGACATTCGCCGTTCGCCGAATGCATAAATGCATTCTTCTCACTTGCGCTCATTATATCACAAAGTCAAAAAAATAATACTTTAAATAAACGCGATCATATATAACGGTAATGTAATGATACCATCATCACTTACACCTATATTACCATCAACAAACTTGTATCCATAAGGAATGTCTGCATTCATTTTCAAAATAGATTTTAAGGAATTAGCCCGCGTATTTCCACTTTTAACCTCAATCGGAACTACCACACCATCTTTTTGGATCATAACATCAATTTTTCTCTTGGTTGTCTCATTTTTATAGAAATATAACGGATATCCTTTCTTGTAAAGTGCATCTGCTATGGCACATTCATATATACCGCCTTTTGAGTTTCCGAATAACGTATTTTCTACGATATGTTGCTTTAATGAAAAATCTTTCATCGCCATCAAAAGAGATAAATCCGTTGTGTATGCCCTGAAAAAGTCATCTCTTGCATAGTCATCCAGATCAAATCTGACATCTGTTACCAGTTTGCATAAATGCACCATATCCGCACGAAGCAGCCACTCAATACTTGAAAAATATTTTTGTGCCCGACCACCATGTTCGACCTCTTTATATTGAAATTTATGGTTTTCCTTATCCAGTAACTGTTTTGCAAGAGAAATATAACACTTCTCTGCTTTTACCTTTTCCTCAGCTGTTGCATAATGTGCTATGTCATACTGGTATCCCTGTAAGAGGCTGCGTTGTATCCTGTCAATTTCCCTAAAATCTTTTGTGTCTATATATTTCTGTACTGCCTCTGGCATACCACCTATTGCAATGTACTGTCTGTAATAATTCATCATTTGCGAATGAATTGCTTCAGGCACAATCGTTTTAGAACGCAGATAACCACAGAGATTTTCTATCATATCCCCGGATATTCCCATTCCCCACAGAAACTCTTCAAAATCAATCCCATACATTTTCAAATAATCAACATATCCAACCGGATAAGAAGAGGCACGTTTGTAATCGATTCCAAGAAGTGAGCCAGATACAATTACATCATATTTATTATCTATCGCCCAAAATTTAAGTGATGTGACCGCTTCCTGACATTCCTGAATTTCATCCAGAAAAATCAATGTTTTTCCAGGAATAATTTTCTTTTCAGGGAAGCGGAACCGCATGCCCATAACCATAGCATCTACGGTAAGATCTCCAGAAAATATCTCCATCGCAGAAGGCATCTGTTTAAAATTAATTTCAATCAGTTCTTCATAATTTTCTTCGGCAAAACGTTCAACGGTATATGTCTTTCCTGTTTGTCTGGCACCCTGAACGACAAGGCACTTCTTATCCTTTGTGTTTATCCAGTTTTTCATAAAATTTGTTGCTTTTCTTTTTAACATAAGGCACCTCTGATCAACATAAATAACACTTTTTAATGTAAATCATCAACATTTTAGGAAGATAAAATGTATATCTGTCAACATTTCAGAAAAATTATATCATTAATTTGAATCGATGAAAAGGATTATTGCAAATTTCATCCGCAGTACCTGTAAAAGTATGGCATAATTTCCACGAAAACAACTGTAATTTTCTTCCAGCATGTGCTATGATGATGACATAAATGTAGCAACACGAAAGACATTCCACTGCACTTTTCCGTAAGCGCTGCGGATTTATGACACACAGAAGGAGGATTTTATGTACGAATTTACAGAAGACTGTATGCTTCATATTGATGCAATCGATGAAGAACACAAGCGTCTGTTCCAGATGATAAATGAAGCATTCGAATTAGTTGAGAAAACAGAGGATGTGACAGCCATCGGTCAAAGCCTGATCGCAAACCTGAAAGATTACGCAGCTACGCACCTTGCTCATGAGGAGGCTTATATGGAGAGTATCCATGATCCTGAGCTTCCTCTCCAGAAGACAGAACATGCTGCATTTGCAAAGACGATCAACGAATTTAAACTGGATACCACATCACCACGCAATGCCAAGAGATCGTTAAATGAACTTCTTACTTACCTCGTGCACTGGCTTTATCATCATATTTTAAGCAGCGATATGATGATCGGGAAAATGATCCCTACGGAAGAATCTACAGAGGATCCATTTGCATTCACGGACAAATACAAAACCGGCATCACATTTGTCGATGATGAGCACCGCAAGCTGTTTGAGATCATCAGTGATACCAATGACCTCATCCACGACCAGCTTTTACATGATAAATACGATGAGATCATGCGTCTGCTGGCAGAACTGAGAGATTATACGGAATTACATTTCAGCGAGGAAGAGGCTCTGATGGAGCGCATCCATTATCCTGAACTTCCTTCACAGAAACGGGCACACGCTGCATTTGTAGACCGTCTTGTAAATATCGATCTGGATGAAATGGAGGATCTGGATGACAACCAGCAGGTATATCTTCTTGATCTGATCCAGTTTTTACTGAACTGGCTTGCAAACCACATTCTTGCCTGTGATAAAAAAATTGGTGAATATATGCGCGAAAATCATATTTCTGAATAAGCAGGAACAGTTGTATGGGTTTTTACCCGAATGATAAAAGATCACAAGTCATCCGGTCAAAAACTCATACAACTTTTTTTTATTTTCTTACTTGACAAAGTCAAGTATTGGTTTTATACTGTGTGCAGTTGGAAACGTAAATACTCAGTTTTCGATATGAAAATTGGATTTCGCTTTGCGATGTAAGGAGGATTTATGCTAATATCAACTCTTTCCTACTATACAACTGAACTATATAAAGAATTTGCTGCTTACACAACAGAAAAGCTCCATGAGTTAGGTCTTAACTTTGGTCAGATGTACTTTATCATTTATGTGGGCAAACATCCTGAGTGTACCCCATCAGAACTGACCAGCGCCTTAAAACTGGACTGGGGACATTCGCAGCGCTCCGTTGCGAAACTTGCAGAAGATGGTTTTCTGATCAAAGAAAAGAAATCCGGCCGCAGTTACCGGCTAACCTTAACCCCTCTTGGAAAACAGGCTTTTGATGTCTGCCATCAGGTACTTTTCGACTGGGATGCCACCAAATTGACCGGTCTTACCAATGAGGAGCAGCAGCTCCTTTTAAATCTGTTGTGTAAAATATCAATTCAGAAAGTGTGAGATTATGTACGAAACAATTCAGACTCCCTTCAATTATGGAGGATTAACCTTAAAAAACCGCATTATTTTTGCCCCTACAACATTCGGTTTATCGGATGAAGATTACTTTGAAAAAATACGCCGGATCGCAGCTGGTGGCTGCGCTATGATCATTGTCGGAGACGTTCCGGTTGGAAAAAGTCATTTCGGAAAATCACTTTTTGACAAAAAAGGCTTTGCATTCTATGAAAAAGTGATCGGGATCGCCCATGACAATGACTGTAAGGTATGCGCCCAGCTTCATCAGTCCGATTCCAATATCAAAGCCATGTTAAAATATGTTCCAGGCGTGCTCACAAAACGGATCAGCATGCAGGAACTCCGCCCTCTTTTAAATAATGAGGTTGCTCCATATATTACGAATATGCCTCACAAAAAAGTAAAAGAGATCACCTCTGCTTTCGGCACTGCCGCTGTTCTCGCAAAAAAAGCAGGATTTGATATGATCCAGATCCACGGTGACCGTATGTGTGGAAGTTTCAGTTCTTCCATTTACAACCACCGCACCGATGAATACGGCGGAACTGCCGAAAACCGTGCCCGTTTTGCAGTGGAGGCTGTTTCTGCCGTCCGCGAAAAACTGCCGGATATGCCAATCGATTACAAGCTTGCCGTCCGTCAGGAGAATCCACACTACGGAAATGCAGGTGTTATCGAGGATGAGCTGAAGGTATTTGTTCCAATGCTGGAAAAGGCAGGCGTTACAAGCTTCCATGTCACACTCGCAAACCATTCTGATCTTGAGAATACCATCCCACCGAAAAACCATCCGTATTTTAGTGAACCGGGATGTTTCCTGAAATTCTGTGATGAGGTAAGACAGTACACCAATCTTCCGATCTGTGGTGTCGGCGGACTTACCGATCCTGATTTTGTGGAAAAACAGTTAGCAGATGGCCGTATTCAGTGTGCTGCCATGAGCCGCCAGTTACTGGCTGATCCTGACTGGGTGAACAAGCTGAAAGATGGTCATGCAGACCAGATCCACCGCTGCGTCCGCTGCAACAAAAAATGTCTTGGCGGACTGATGCAGCATCAGGGAACACACTGTATTTATGAGAAATAATTTTTTAAAAAAGAATGTATCCGGATCAATTTCCTCCGGATACATTCTTTTTTATTTATTCTTACTTTTCTGTTTTTTCTTAGTGTTTAGGAACGATCTTCTCAATTCCACCCATATATGGCTGAAGTGCTTTTGGAATGTTGACGCTTCCGTCCTCATTTAAGTTGTTCTCTAAGAATGCGATCAGCATACGTGGCGGAGCAACAACTGTGTTGTTTAAGGTATGTGCAAAATATTTGTTTCCGTCTTTTCCTTTTACCCTGATCTTTAAACGTCTTGCCTGTGCATCTCCTAAGTTTGAGCAGCTTCCAACTTCGAAGTATTTCTTCTGTCTTGGAGACCATGCCTCTACGTCGCAGGATTTTACTTTTAAGTCAGCGAGATCGCCGGAGCAGCACTCTAATGTACGGACCGGGATATCTAAGCTGCGGAACAGGTCAACAGTGTTCTGCCATAATTTATCATACCAGATCTTGCTTTCTTCCGGTTTACATACAACGATCATTTCCTGTTTCTCGAACTGGTGGATACGGTATACACCACGTTCCTCGATACCGTGTGCTCCTTTTTCCTTACGGAAACATGGAGAGTAAGAAGTCAGTGTGTATGGTAATTTTTCTTCATCGTTGATCGTGTCGATGAATTTACCGATCATGGAGTGCTCGGAAGTACCGATCAGGTAGAGATCCTCTCCCTCGATCTTGTACATCATGGCATCCATCTCGTCAAAACTCATAACACCGGTCA
>ENA-ORMS01001868-ORMS01001868.1-human-gut-metagenome-genome-assembly--contig:-NODE-1868-length-16059-cov-3.972882_pt1 | contig 16059 bp, 7 predicted proteins | sample MGYA00242104_ERZ508997 | MGnify/ENA primary metagenome ERZ508997 (study PRJEB26280, sample SAMEA2338704) | human gut metagenome | biome: human gut; feature: human-associated habitat; material: faeces... | reverse complement strand
GTGTTAAGCCTGTAGCTAGCGTTCATCCTGAGCCAGGATCAAACTCTTCATTGTAGAATATCTTTGGCCTCCCCCATAAGGGAAAGGCATCTGTTCTGTTTCCGGACTCCCTGAACTTACCCGTTTATCTCGTTTCTTTTCACACCCCCATATATGGCCAGCATACACGGGAATCATGACGGTTCGTTTCTTTTTTACCCTTGGATGACCTCTAAGAAGAACAACGTCCTCCCCAAAAAACATCCAAGCTCTTGTACTACTTTCTCTCTTTATGTAAGACTTTCAATGAACTCTTCTTTCTTCCGCCCCCGTTCCGCACTGCCTCACAAGGCCTTGCTTCCCGAAAGCGAGTGCAAAGGTACAACCTTTTACCGTAACTGCCAAATATTATAACCACTTTTTTTCAAGCGGAAACTCCTGCAAATTTAAGAAAACTTCCATAAACAAACAAGGAATATGCTGTAAAACATATATTTAACACTCGAAATCACCCGCGATTTAAGAGGGAACTTTTTTCTTAATGGAAAACGAAGGAGAGGAAAGGAGCGGAGAATAGGGGAAGGATAACACCAAAATGAAGAAGGAAGAGGAGAAGAAGGAAGAGGAGAAAAAGGCGGTGGGGAGATAGAGGGGGAAAGAACAGGAAGGGAGGACGCGCCGAAACAGCGGGCACACGCAAGAAAAACAAGGAAGGCGCACAAGTGAAACGGAACGCACGGAGGCGAAGGAAGGGAGTGCGACAAAACGACAAAGAGTAGAAGGCACGGGAGTAAGAAAGACGGGTGCACCGGGACAAAGAACACGCAAAAGGAAAACAAGGAACACACGTAAGGGGAACAAAACGCATGGGGCAGAGGAAGGAAGTACGGCCAAGGAAGCAAAAAGGAAGAGGCACGGGGACAGGAAAGGCGGATACACCGGAACAGAGGGAAGACAGAGGTATTAGGGCCGGAACAACAAATAACCGACAGGGGACATTACTTTCATGCAGACCGGACGTCTCCCCTTACACAGGAATTTTGCAAAAAGAGCCTTCATCTTTCAGATTACAGCGTAAACCACTCATAATATTGAAGTTACAAACTGAAGGATGTTTCAGGTATCTTTCAGCCAAGCTCCATTTCATTTGGCGCAGAACCGAAAATCGTTCGCCTGAGATTGAAAAATCATTTGGCTGAGAACTTTTTACCGCTTTCCGCAATGAAAGGAAACTGAAAGATACCTGAAACATCCTTCATTCCGTAATTCATTATAAAATAAAGCCTTACAGTAAATACTGAAAGATGAAAGAGATTTTTTTAAACTCCTGGAGAGGGAAGCGTGAGGAGACATGACGGCATTCCGAAAAGAATGCCTGAATCACCATATAGTATCTAACAATGTTGAGACCATAGAAGAATATGATAGAATGGTAGGTATAGAAATACCTGATAACCTTAAGCAGAATTTGATAAAAAGTCCAATAGTTCTTTTAAATATATCACTTATGCTTTGGTAAAGAAAAAAAGGAGATGTGACTGACCGTAACATTCTTACCGTGACGTTTCATGAAGAAAATGGTAATTTATGTGCTCAGATAAGATGAACTGATGATTTATTCAGTCCCCCCCTCTTCCTTAATAAAAAAAAGGGTTATATTTCCCCAAATCTATAAAAAAAGAAGTTACAGATAATTCTGTTCCCTCAAATTAATACTCCTGTTCTACACATGCCCCATATTTATTCAAAACTCAACACCTTTAAAAAACACTCAATAAAAGCAATAAATCTTATCATAAGATATCCAAGAACGAAAAATCCTCCTTTTTGAAACATTTCTACTCTGTTTTGTATAAATGCCGTTGTATTTTTGCTTCATAAATTAATCAAACAACACTTATAATGAAAAGTCATCTTCTTTATTTTTTTTGCTTTTTTCTAATAATATCCTGCACGGTCAACAATAAACAGAAATGTGAAAGGGACAAAACACCCTCACTAAAAACCTGTTTTATCCAAGGATTTCCATGGAACGACAGAGAACAAAATCCCATCAATGCACATAATGGAAGCATATTGTACCACGAAGGAACCTATTATTGGTATGGAGAAGCACATACTGCCCCCTCCTTTTTACCTTTTCAGATTAACTGTTATTCCTCCAAAGATCTATTGAACTGGAATTTTGAGAATATTGTTTTCCCAAGCCTAACAGACAAAGCTATATTCCCTCAAAAAACAGTAATTCTATCCCACCCCATAGTCATTTACAACAAAGAAACCCAAAAATTCGTTTTATGGGTAAAGACGATAGAGTCCAATCCTAAAATCTGCATAGCTTTATCTACTCACCCAAACCAAAGGTTTCAAACGGCCAATATTATAAAAGATGATAAGAAAGAAACTCCCTTTACCCTGTTTCTCGATCATAATGATAAAGCATACTACATATCATCACTCAAATCTGAAATCCGCTTGTATCCGTTAACTAAAGATTATTTAAACATTCAAAACCAATACCACCACCTACCATCTCTGTTCCAAGGAACAATATCCTTATTTAAAAACGGCCTAAAGTATCATCTGATACTATCCAACAACCAGAAAACCGCACAATTGTTATCTGCTGATTCCATACATGGAACATGGACTACATCAGGCAATCCTTATACAGGGCCAGATGCTGAAAAGAACTTCCATGCTCAACTCTCTTTTATCCTACCCGTACAAGGAAAAAGCCATGCATTTATAGCCATATTCGACAACAAGAAAGATTCTATTGCAGAAAAAGCTACACCTTACATTTGGCTTCCCATCATATTCAATGGAGAATCCCCTATTATACCTTGGTATGACACATGGGACACAACCATCTTTCACGAAAACAACATACAATAGCAAACTCCCCCACAGCATTCCTTTTGTCAACCCAACTAGGATATCTCCCATTTTCCAAACAGATAGCCTCCCTACAGAAAACAAACATCATTAAATCATCCTATGGCAATTCATACAATATAAAAATATCTTCTTTTAAATTAAGATATTATTCTTTTTTATAACTTTGCACAGCTATCAACCTTTTTTTATTAATATGGAAAAATATACTACGAAAAGACAATTAATGTGCTTGATTTATCTCTTTTTACACATCACGATACAAGCAAACATTATGCCGCACTACCATTTCAAACGGTTAACGAGTTTGGAGGGCTTGCCTTGTAATGACATACAAAAAATATACCAAAGCCCGGACGGTTACATTTGGTTAGCTTCTAAAAACGGATTTTACAGATATGACGGATATAGTTTTAAAACATACAAATCCAATCTTTATCATCCGACACTTCTAAGTAATAATAATATACTCTGCCTCGAAGAAGATCTAGAAAACAGACTTTGGATTGGAACAGACAAGGGATTAAACGTCCTTCTCCGTAAAACCGGAGAAATCAAGCAAATCAAACGTATAGAATTTATTAACAACTCTATTTCCGCCCTCTGTTCCACTCGAAATGGGAAACTTTTTATCGGTACAGATCAAGGGCTTTTTTGTTACGATTACAATACAGACTCCTGTACACTATACAACAGGCAAAACACCAATGGCATTTTTCCTGAAACACCCGTAAAAAGTTTACTGGAAGATTCTCACGGGCATCTGTGGATCGGCACATGGAACCAAGGATTATTCCGTTACGACTTAGCCAAAAACAGATTCTACGCCTACCCACGTATGCTTCCAAAGTCCGCCCATGTAATATTCGAGGATAGCAAAAAAAGGATATGGATAGGCACATGGGGAAGCGGGCTGTATGTACTGGAAAATGCATACGATCTGGACAATGTACGTTGGAAATCGTTCTCACATGAAAACGGCAATGCAAAAAGCCTTCCACATGACATTATTTACAGTATATCTGAGGATATTAATTCACGAAACATATGGATTGGTACCAGCTTAGGATTAAGTATTTTAAACGATGAATCCAAAGGCACCTTCACAAATTTCTACCCCTCAGAAAAAGATGAAACGATATCGGATGCAGAAGTAACCAGTCTTCTATGTGACAAACAAGGCATGATGTGGATTGGTATGCTCAGGGGAGGAGTAAACACGGTCAGTACACGGAAACCTTTTTTTAAATCATACCCCATGAAAGGGCTAAAACAAGAATTTAAAACTCAAACTGTATCCTGTATTCTCATTGACAAAGACAACCAAACCTTATGGATGGTCATCGGGACATCCGGATTAATAAAATACAACCTACACAATCATACTTGGCAAAAAATACCAAAAGAAAAATACTTCCCTTCAGAATCCCGTATTCCTTCCATCATCAAAATGACCCGCCTCTCCAATGGGGCCATCTGGTTTGGAACTTATAACGACGGGATTTTTGAATACCAAGAGACAACCGCCGGGGTACATCATACAAAAAAATTCTCATCCGCCACCACACCCTGGTTGTCTGGAAACAGGATATACGCCATTTTTGAAGATACAGAAAAGAACAAATGGATCGGTACCGATTACGGCCTCACGATGTTGGCTGGAAACGGAAAATATTTAAGATTCGACACCTTGGATTGTAACGGGAACAAATTACGAACATCTGTCATAATGGATATTAAAAAAGACCACAGAGGTGTCATTTGGGCAGCCTCTTCCAACAATGGAATTTACAAAATAGAAGGTAAGGGGAAAGATATATCCAAATACAAAATATCAAACTATTCCATAAACAACAAAAAGCTGAACAGTACCAATGTTGCTTGCATACACATTGACACAAAGGGCAGGATATGGAGCGGAGGACAAGACGGAGGATTAAGTTTATACGACCCTCTGAAAAACTTGTTCATCCCGATACACCACATTTGGAACCTACCGGGAGATGTCATATTTAACATACAGGAAGACCAACATAATAATCTGTGGATCTGCACAAATTCCGGACTCGTGAAGTTGACAATCGGCAAAGATTTACAATCGTTTTCTTATCGGCTTTATACCACAATGGATGGATTATTGGATAATTCTTTCACAAGAAACGGATCGTCTGTGTCTGCGAATGGTGAAATATTCCTTGGCAGCTACCAAGGACTCAACAGCTTTCGTCCCAACGAGCTACAGGACAAACAGTCATTCCAACCTACCGTAACCATAACAGACATAAAGATACATAATTGTCCCTGGGATGAATTACCCGTAAAAAATAAAGAGAAAATATCTGCCTTCTCTCCAGAATTTACAAAAAAAATAGTATTGAACTATACACAAAATAACTTCAATATAGAATTCGCAGCCTTAGGATATGAAAATCCTATGCAACAAACTTACGCCTATAAACTCCATGGCATAGATGATAAATGGCAATATTCTAACTCTATGCACCGATTTGCTTATTACAATAATCTTCCTCCTGGAACATACACATTTGAATTGAAAGCAACCAATTCAAACGGGGTATGGAATAGTCGAGAAGCAACTTTAGACATTACAATCCTCCCTCCACCATGGAAAACATGGTGGGCTTATTTATTATACACGTTATTCGTGATTATTACAATTTATTGGGTTTACCGAACTGTCTGTAACCGTATGAACTTACAAAATGAGCTACAACTGCGAGATATAGAAAAAACAAAATCCGAAGAATTGAATCATGCCAAGCTACAGTTCTTTACAAATATTACCCATGAGTTACTCACTCCCCTGACAATCATATCCGCTGCCATAGATGAATTACGTATTGCGTCCCCCGACCATCAAAAACAATATTCAGTAATGATGAATAACATAAACCGGCTTATCCGTCTCTTACAACAGATTTTAGAGTTCAGGAAAGTGGAAAGTGGGAATTTAAAATTGAGGGTTTCTTATAATGATTTAGCTTCTTTCGTTACCAATCATGTAGAAAGCTTCCGTCCACTCATTCAAAAAAAACAAATGCACCTCCAGGTTACCTGTCCCTCCCTCCTAATGGGTTGGTTTGATCCAGACAAAGTAGACAAAATACTCTACAATTTATTGTCAAATGCCGCAAAATACAACAAAACCGGAGGGAATATCGCCGTTATACTAACACAAGATCCAACTAAAAAATATGCCATAATCACCGTTTCCGATGACGGAGAAGGAATTTCCAAAGAGGCACAGAAAGATCTGTTCAAACGCTTTTATGAGGGAGACTACCGTAAATTCAAAACTACAGGCACAGGCATAGGACTTTCATTAACCAAAGATTTGGTATTATTACATGGCGGGACAATCACAGTAAATAGTGACAAGGGAAAAGGCACCCATTTCCAAATTTGTCTACCGATTACAAAAGAAAGTTTCAAAGAAGATGAAATCGACATGACATCTCCTGAAAGCCATGACATCCAACTCCTAAACATTGAAGATGACCCGGCAGAAGCCCCACACAAATACAGGAATTATACATTATTAATAGTGGAAGACAATGAAGATTTATTAAACCTCATGGCCAACCTGTTGAGAATAGAATATCACATATTCACGGCCACGAACGGAATGGAAGCACTCAATATCATTCGTACGGAAGACATAGACCTTATCATCTCGGATGTCATGATGCCTGTCATGGACGGTATGACATTGTGCAAAGAAATAAAAAGCAAATTTGAAACATCACATATTCCCATATTGTTGCTCACTGCAAAAACAAGTGAAACAGACCGTACACAAGCTTATGAAATAGGAGCAGACAGTTACTTGACCAAGCCGTTCAATCTCACCGTACTACACGCCAGAATACACAACCTGTTAAGAGCAAGAGAACGTAAGAACCAGGATTTCAAGAAACAAATCGTATTTGAAGCCAAAGAACTGAACTACACCAGTATAGATGAAGAATTCCTCCAAAAGGCCATAGATTGTGTACACCAACACCTTGACGAACCGGAGTATGATCTGGCACACTTCTTACAAGACATGGGTACCAGCCGTTCCACACTTTTCCGTAAAATGAAATCACTTACAGGACTCAGCTACGTATCTTTCATCCGGAATGTCCGATTAAAGGCCGCTTGTCAAATCATGGAAGAAAAGAAAAATGTACGTATCTCAGAACTGGCATACGCTGTAGGATTCAACGATCCGCGCTATTTCAGCACTTGCTTCAAAAAAGAGTTCGGCATGCAACCACGAGAATGGTTTGAACATTTCGTACAACACGAACAGAGAGCGACGGATGAAGATATACATACATCGGCCTGCAAAAAGTAACCCAACATAACCTAAGCAATAATTGAAAAACATTCTTAAACGGCCTCCAGCCGTCAAGTGGAAAAATAGCCCAATAATGTAGAATACTTCTCTACGAACGATTCATACACCCTATTTGGGCTATATCAAAACATCTTCTTGATACATGATAAGCTACATTTGTACGTCTTTAACGGATTAATATCCGCGAAGATGTTCACATACATATATTGTATAACTAAAAACACGTATCATGAAAAAGTATTACCGAAAAGCAAGTATGTTTTTCAGCGCTTGCATCAGTTGCAGTCTCGCCTTTGCAAGCGTGGGTGACGATTACCTGAAAGGATGGAACGACACCCAAAAAGGGACACCGGCCCAAATCGGATGGGGAAGCCAACAAGACATCGAATGGGGCACAAACGGGGATAAGGACGCCAGTTGGCGCATAAATGTAGGTTCCCCCGTAAACAATGGCGATGATGCCATGTTATACACTACGGTTCCGGACAATAAACTCTATTATGCAATCCATGATCTTCCCACGGGTATGTTATACCAACTCTCCGGAAAGACGTGGCGACGCAATGGAGGCACCGGGTCATTGGATTCACATTTTACCATCACCTCTAATATCAATAACGGCTCTATTCTATTGGACTATACTTCTACTGTATCCGGAAACAATGTGACCAAAGAATTTCAATCAGAACGTTTCATTATTCCAAAAAATACAGAATCCACTCTTTATCTCACGTGGGACTGCACCCTAAATGGAGGAAGTTGGCAAAATGCCGGAATTTGGGGACTCCAACTGGTTGAGTTAGGAGAGGCACTGACCGTAACATTCGATACCGGCGGAGGGAGTACTGTAAGTCCACAATACTTACTAAAGGATGGCAAGGAACAAGCAAAAGAACCACTCGCACCGACTAAAACCGGATATACATTCTTAGGTTGGTATACAAGCCTGTCATCAGATACACCTTACGACTTCTCGTCTGTCGTAACCCATGATATCACAATCTATGCCAAATGGGAAGACGGTAAAGAAAAGTTGAAAACCCAAATAGCAAATGCCGAAAAAATAATAAAAGAAGGCACAGAAAAAGGCAAAAAATACTTAAACGCCGCTATTACTGAAGCTAAGACTGTAGCACAAAACTCCCAAGCTACATCTGAGGAGATAGAAAATGCCATCAAAAGTCTAAGTACAGCCGTTTCACAATACCAGGATTCCACTCTGTCTTCCTTGACTGTAGTCGGAAAAACAATCACCGGTTTCCTTCCAACTGTATATGAATACACTTATTCATTAAGTGTATCAGAAACAAATATTCCCCAAACGGCAGCTACGACAAACGCGACATGCGCGGCTTACGAAATACAAAACGCCGCAACTATACCGGGCATAACCACTGTCACTGTTACAGCCGGCAACGGAAGCACAGCTACCTATTCTATCAATTTTGTACACAATTATTTGGATGGTTGGGATGCCGACGGTTCCACAGATCGTTCACCTTATGATGCAGGGTGGCGTTGTGCAGACGAAAATTTCGAATGGAGCACAAATGTTGCCGACCAAAACACCAAAGGTACGTATCGTGACGATTTGAATGTAGGGCGTGTGTTCATCCATCCACAAAATGAAGCCATATTCTCTTATCCTATAGCGTATTTAAAGGCGGGGCAGATTTATACGTTCAGTTGTTCCTCTTCCAAAATGTCTGGCAAGGAAAACCGTCCTACCACATTTGCTATCAGTACAGAAGCAAATGGATCGGGTACAATCATAGCTTCCCACAAAGCAGATGCAAAAAAATGGACAGCTTACACGAACCACAAGTTTTCATTCATCGTTCCCGAAGACGGCAAATACTACCTCACATGGCAAACAGAACATAGTGATGGAGACCGTAGCTTGGCATGGAATTTCAACCTTACGACAAGCCCAATCTCAGCCTCAACATTGTCTACTTTTGCCAATGGGGCATTATCTTCTTTGAAAGAACTAACCTTGAGCGGTGAATTTACGAAAGAAGATTTTGAGATCTTGTCTGCCAAAATAGGGAAAAATCAAGTTCTGACCCACGTGGATTTGACACAGGCTAATATTGCAGAAGACGCACGTGACATTTTCAATGCAATCAATCCTAACACGATTAAATATTTTGCAGAAGAAGCCACAGTTCCAAAGAGTTGGACCAACAGCGTAATCGGCAATACTACAGAATCCATCGTGCTGACAGACGGTTACCCATTCCATAACATAAAAGAAATTACAGCGAAGAAGGTCTCTTATGCTCGTACATTTACACAAGGATGGTCTACGTTCAGTATCCCCTTCCCGGTGAGTGACATCTCTGGTATCGAAGGAAATATCGAAAAGTTCAAATCACTTGATAGCGAACAAAATATGGTGAACTTTGAACCAGCAGACAAGATTGAGGCATGCCGTCCATACTTATTATATACAGGACAAGAAAAAACGAACACTTTTGTCGCAACAAATACGGTCATACCTATTACGGCTCCTGCCGAAGGCATATTTAAAGCAACATTCCAGCTACTCGCCGGAATCGATGCTAAAGATAAACTTATCCTGGTAGACCACGACGACACACAGGCATTCCTCAAAGCAACAGATAAAGCCCGCATTCCGGCTTTCCGTGCTTTCCTTGAAACTGACACAGAAGCGGAACTCTTGGTAAATCACGCATTCGGAGACATCACCTCCATAAAAGGTTTACAAAAAACACCGGATTTCCATTTATCCACAACGTCAGCAGGTTGTCTTATCATCCAAAATGGCACAAATGCCAAACAGCTCCATATATACACACTTAACGGGGTTATTGTACGCAACCTTCAACTGGAAGCTGGAGAAATAGTGATACTCAACGACATCCCCCGTGGCATCTACTTGATAGAAAACCAAAAGATTGCAATTAAGTAACAAGGTTTAATATATAAAAATAATCACATGAAAACTCAAAAGAAATATCAAACTCCCCAAGTGACAATATGCCAGTTGGAAACAAGTACATTGATGGCATGTTCTAATGAAATCGGTTATGACCCAGACATTACAACTGACGGCACAGCCCGAAGTAACCGTAATTTTTGGGACAATGGCCTTTGGGATATAGAATAAAGCATCATTATTCATAAATTTTAAGCAAATGAAAAAGATAACAACATTGATATGCTTGTTTACAAGTATGTCCCTTACTTATGCACAAGAAGAGGTGACAGCAACATATTTGAAAAATGCCGACTTCGACAGCCAACCCACGTTCACAGACAATAGTGGTGAGACTGAAGCTGAACTATCCGGCCGGGCTTACCTCATCGAAGGTTGGACAAAAGAATCCAACGATGATTGGTTCCGCGCTGCCACATCTAATTACGGATTGGAGTTCGAATCGATTCCCGATGCATTAAATTCAGTAAATCCTCCTGCAAATAATATTAACGGAGAGGCAGAAGGAGCCGTATTAATGATGTCTGCTGCATGGGGCAATACGGCACAAATGAGCCAAAGTGTCAGCCTGCCAGCCGGCACATACGAACTCAGTTACGATGTACTCAATCAGAATGCAGGACGATCCATTGAGACAAACCTATTTGGTTTTATACCGGAAGAAGGTACACCTGTATATGGGACAACTACCACGTTCTCCAACACATGGACAACAGAAACTGTTAAATTCACCCTTAATGATGCCACCCAAGGCAAAATCAGTATAGGAATAAAAGCACTGGGTAAAGGGTCCGGAGACAACGGGAAATTGGCTATAGACAACATCAAACTATATTTTACGGCCGCCAAGCTCAGCGATCTGGAAGCTGCCATCCGCACAGCCCAAGAAGCCACAGCAGACGGAAGCGCCGGTGAAAGCTATATGAAAACCGCTATAGCCCAAGCCCAAGAAATATACGAAAAAGGTGATAAAGCCACGGCATCAGAAATATTAACGGCCATCGACGCATTAAACCAAGCGGTCAGTCTGTATGAAGATGCTACTTTATCCGACCTTAGAATAGACGGGAACAGCATTAACGGGTTCAACCCTGATGTTACCGATTACATCTACGACATCGCGGCCGGAAAACAGCCGGTTGTAACAGCAACTGCCAATGGACAAGAAGCCGGTGCTTCGGTTGAAATATCCGAATTAGATGAAACCTCACAATGTATCACCATCACCGTAACGTCTGGAAAAGGCTTTCCGACACAGGTTTACACGATCCAATTCAATACCGATTACATGGCCGGATGGGATGCCGATGGTTCCACAGAACTTTCACCTTATGATGCAGGATGGCGTTGTGCAGACGAAAATTTCGGATGGAGCGCAGATGTTGCCGACCAAAACTCCAAAGGCACGTATCGTGACGATTTGAATGTAGGGCGCGTGTTCATCCACCCGAAGAACAACTCGGTTTTTTCATTTCCGATAAAAGGATTGGAAGTAGGAAAAGAATACACTTTTACTTGTACTTCGTCCAAAATGTCCGGGAACCAAGGACGCCCCACAACGTTTACCGTCAACACGGAAAGTGATGGCACGGGAACGGTTATCGGTTCCGTTACTGCCGATGCAGGCAAATGGCCTGGAAGTACCAATTATTCATTCTCGTTCGTTGTTCCTGAAAACGGTGATTACTTCCTGACCTGGAAGACAGAAGACAGCGATGGAGACCGTAGTCTGGCGTGGGGATTCACATTGACACAAACAGGTGAGGCTCTTAAAATCACATTCGACTCCGATGGAGGTACAGCCATCGCCCCCCAATATCTCTCCGAAGGGGATGTCATCCAAGAACCAGAAGATCCCGTAAAATATGGATTTATATTTAATGGATGGTGGTATAACGACGACGGATTTGACTCCAAATGGAACTTTGAGTTAGGTGTAGAAAAAGACATGACATTAGTGGCTCATTGGATAGACCCGACTTCTGTCGGAAGTCATTCCAAAGACCCGTCCTTCAAGGTAGAAGGCATGAGCGGAGGTGTAAAATTAACCACAACTCAAGCAATACATGTAAAAGTCTACAATATATCAGGGCAGCGAATTTTATCCACCTCGATAGCTCCGGGTGAAACCACGATCAATCTTCCCTCAGGAATCTATATCGTTAATAGGGTAAAAGTCATTGTACAATAAAAAACGGACTCCGGTTCTGCTTACTAAAAACCGGAGTCACTTTATCTTCAGCAAATAATCAAAAGCTATAAAATTAGACATATGAAAAAGATTTCAATTTTAATTGCATCATTGTTGATGTGTTCATTCGCCAACACGGTAAATGCACAAAAGAATTTCATGGAAGGATGGGACGGAGGAGACGCTGTAGATGTCGGTTCCGAACCTGACAAATTCGGTTGGATCTCCGATAATCCCGACTTGGTCTGGACAGAGACTGATAGTGAAGACGGTGGTACCGTGCGTTATTCCACCAAACTGGCCTCCAAATGCGCTATTTATGGGCAATTCCCATTATATTACGACCAACATCGCCTGCTTATTATGCGCTGGGATGGCAATGACGTGAACTTTTTCGCCTATAAATTGGCCGGATTAGAAGCCGGGAAAACCTATAAGTTCGAATGGGTTTATTGTTGGTACAACAACGGAGATTACTTCATTCCCCGCGTAGGTATCAACAAAAACCCCGTATCTGTAATAACGAATGCCGACACCGATTTCGGAACAGATGAAAACGATGATGTCTATTATCAATATTTTTATGGCATTGCCGATAACTTGGCCGATGAAAATGGCATTTCATACACGAAAAAAATGACCGTACATCCCGGTGAGTTTGAATTTACCGTACCTGAAAGCGGTGATTACTATGTCACCTTTACTTGCACACAAGTTATAGATAAAGTATTAACTGAAGACGGACTACATATCAAAGGTCCGATGGGTATGGTAGGTGGTTTCAGTGTCACGGAAAAAAACGGCAGCTCCATTGCGACAACAGAAAAGGATACCGTGAAACTCACCGTAAAAGACAGACGCATCATCGTATCAGGAACTGATAATTATAGCATTTCAACTCTGACGGGTGCGAAAATCACTGATATAAAAGCCCAACTACCGATAGGCATTTACATCGTAGAAACAAAAGGGACGGCACATAAAATACTTATCCGATAAAACCATCAAAAACATGAACTATTCCAAATTATTCATTGCCGCTGCACTGTCAGCATGGTGCGGGACGAGCATGCAGTCCGGCACATCCCGTACTCCGATGCCAATGATTACCGCAGAAAGCAATGCTTCTGCAACGGACATCACATTGACCGACCAAGGAGATTACCAAACGGAAAGTTACGAAAACAAGCATGTACGGGTAGAGGGCAAAACCAATCTGTTCTTGACTGGCAACCAACCGCTTTCAAGCTCCACGATAGATCTGAACGGAGACGAAGCATGGTTGTACTTCACACAAATCAAACCCTCAAAGGTCAAAACCGATTGGCTCCAATATGTAACTATTAACGGCAAACCGTTCGATGCTGAAAACGACCGTATCGCCATATATGGTTCCGGTACCGTCATTATTCCGAGCGGTATGCAGACAGCTCAAGAAGCCCTGACCGTCTATACGGGAAAGAACTTCACGGGAGACTCCCAATCATACGAAATCAACACGTACCACAACCAATTAGGAAAGTTTGATAACCGAATCCAATCATTCAAGTTGAAAAAGGGATTTGCAGCCACATTAGCCAATAATCCTGACGGCACCGGGTTCAGCCGAATGTTCATTGCCAGCGATGAAGATGTCGAATTCCCAGAAATGCCAGAAGGCATGGAAGGATTCGTATCTTTCATACGAGTCTTCAAATGGGAATGGACAGGCAAAAAAGGTTGGGCAGGTGGCCCCAGCGACCAAGTAAACGTATCCGTCTTTTATGATTGGGATGCAGGTGGAGACACCGAAAATATAGACCGGGAATATGTTCCCATGAGACATAATTTAGGTTGGCAGTCCTTCGAAGTCATTAACTCCCGGAATAATGTATCCCATTTATTGGGTTACAATGAACCAGACCGTTCGGATCAATCTAACATGTCTGTAGCACATGCCATAGAACAATGGCCGGAAATGTTCAAGTCCGGTTTGCGCTTGGGTTCACCGGCTCCGTCCTCCACTCCCAAAGCGTGGTTAACTGATTTCATGGCTATTTGCGACAGCCTGAACTACCGTGTAGATTTCGTGGTTACGCATGCTTACCAACACCAGGCCACATCATGGTGGGACTGGAATATCGGGGCAACCTCAAGAACAGCCAATGGCCGACCGGTATGGATTACCGAATGGAACAATGGGGCAAACTGGACAGGAGAAAGTTGGCCTGATGCTTCCGGCCCCCAACGTGATGCGAACATGAACATCATCTATGACGAAAACGGAGAAGAAACAATTGTCAACAAACCATTATCTCCCGATAATGCAGAACATTCAAAACAAAAAATAGAACAGCTTCTCCCTTTTTTCGATTCTTATGATTTACTCGAACATCACTTCCTATACAATTGGGTGCAAGACGCACGTTCAATGATCCTGAACGATGAACTGACCCCTGCAGGAAAGGTTTTTGCCGACTTTAAATCCGAAATAGGGTTTAAAAAGGCCAACGAATATATACATAAATGGAAAATAGCCCCACCCTGGATTGTTACAAGTATCTCCGAGGACTATAAAAATATCATTTTAAGATGGTATGACCATAATGGAGAAACTGGGAAAAACTATATCCTGCAACGTAAAATCGGCGATGGGGAATTCAAAAACCTAAAAATTTTCACGGTCAATTCTGATTATCAATATGCAGACACCTTAGAATATACCGACCCTATCGAAAACGAACAAGTCACATACCGGGTCTACGCTGTCAGTTACAAAGATACGCGCTCCCTTTATTCCCGTTGCATCACCATCGCCAAAGACCCGATAGCCGCACCACCGACACTTACGGGCGAGGCCATATCGGCAACAATCCTGCATTTGAAATGGGAAACAAGCCCCAACGCACGCTCTTACCGGATAGAACGTTCGACATCACCAGACGGGAAGTATGAGACCGTTGCTGATTATTGTACGGCAACCGAGTTCGTCGACAAAGGGTTGGCTGACGGAACCTCCTATTATTACCGCATCTACTCTCTGAATACAGGAGGAACAAGCGTAGCCTCTGCCCCGTTGGAAATCAAAACCAAAGAACTGACGGTCCCCAACGCCATGACAGGACTACGCGCCGCGTCGGGAGACAAGAATGTCACACTAACCTGGGATTTCGTATATGACGCTTTATACAACATTTACCGTTCCGAGTCACCCAACGGGGAATACATCCGGATTGCTTCTGATATAGAAGTGGAAGAAAACAACGCACGTTACCGGGATGAGTATGAAATGGCATACGACCAAACGTATTATTATAAGGTTATAGCCCATAATCGGGAAGGAGAAGCCCCAGAAAGCGAAATCGTAAAAGCGTCTCCAAAAGCCGGACAATGCCTACATTTAACCTTTAATGAGGGAGACGGGCCTATTGTATTTGACGAATGGGGAGGATTCCATGCCCAAATGCAGAACAATCCGACATGGAACACCATTACGGAAGGAGATAGCACGAAATCTGTCGTCTACTTAAATAAAAATGACAAATCGTACCTGCAACTTCCTAAAGGAGTTGTGAGCGAACTGACAGACCAATATACCATCTCTTCATGGATTTACCTGCCTGAAGACCAAGGGAACAATACACGTATGTTCGACTTCGGGCAAGGAACAGGACGCTACATGGTATT
>ENA-ORMS01001867-ORMS01001867.1-human-gut-metagenome-genome-assembly--contig:-NODE-1867-length-16063-cov-11.718078_pt1 | contig 16063 bp, 15 predicted proteins | sample MGYA00242104_ERZ508997 | MGnify/ENA primary metagenome ERZ508997 (study PRJEB26280, sample SAMEA2338704) | human gut metagenome | biome: human gut; feature: human-associated habitat; material: faeces... | reverse complement strand
GGTTTCCATCCATGCGATAGCATCTTGAGCAGTGCCAAAGCACAGAGTTTCTCCGGTTGTATGTTCTTCTCTCGCTTTGTCAAGCTTCGCTTGCAAATCGGGAGTAATCGCATTAGTTGATGTGCTCATATCCTTTGTTTTAAATTGTTATTTGGGGCAAAGGTAATAAAAAATAATGAGAAATGAGGTGTTCTTGTGAATTTTAACACAGATAATCTTGATTATAATGGCTCGTATGAGTCTGATTTAGCAAAGTTAACATAAAATAATTGCTTATCTCGCTAATAATCAGTATTTTTGCGCATAATCTTTTAAAGAATCAAAACAACTAAGAATATGGCTAGAGCAACAGGTTCAATCAATTATTTGGAGCATCGCACGCCCTTGAAGGACGAAAGCGGTAAGTATCAGATACATCCGATGTTCGTGAAACAGGATATCGTTGACAGGGAGAAGATGGAAAAGCGTGTTCGCGATCATTGTGCGATGAACGTTTCGTCCTTTATCTCCGCATTGGAAACGCTGGAGGATGAAACGCTTTATGCCTTGGCTGAAGGCAACGAGGTGAGGGTAGGCGATATGTTTATCGTCAAGCCTAAGCTGGGGATGGTGAAGCATAAGGACAAAAATGGAATCGAATGGAAAAGGACTTATCATGAGGGGGATCTGATTCCAGCCAATGAGGTGGATATCTGCGGCTTGGAAATTCAGCCCACGAAGGAGTTTCTGGAAAGGCTAAAGCGCCACTCTAATGGCTGCAGCCGACAGTATTGGAGTGTGAAATCTACTCCAAAAGAGGCGGATAAGGAGTTTGCTGATATTGTAGAGATTTGTCAGCAGCAGGGTTATATCACGGTGAAGGATATGATTCGTGAATTCGGTGTCACCCGCTATCATGCCAATAAGGTGTTGAATGATCTCTGTGAGGAACCGGCTGCCAGAATGTATGCTACCAAGGAAGGTCCAATAACGCTCTATCGTTTGTGGAAGAAGGAGTAACTAAGACGTAGTTGTTGAAACGGCTCTTTAGGTTGACGGAATCGGTTCCTTAACTTGAATGAAGCGTCTCTTCTCGTTGAAGGAAGCGTCTCCTTAACTTGAATGAAGCGTCTCTTCTCGTTGAAGGATGCGTATCCGAGAGTTTAAAGAAGCGTTTCCTGGAGTCAGAACTAGCGTCTTTTAGAGTACAAGCATAAACCTTCTCAGACATTGCCACTAGGCTCAGCAGCTCTGCCGAGCCTAGTCAGCAGGTCTGCTGACTGCAGTCAGCACCTCTGCTGAGCCTAGTGACAACACCTTTTAGTCGTACAGCTATAACCTGTTTAGTTGTACAACTGTATACCCTATAGTCGTACAACTATAACCTCTTTAGTTGTACAACTATACACTTTTTAGTTGTACAATCGTAAAATGATGATACTTCTATGATATATTGGGTGCTCTCATTCAATCCAAACATACAGCATCTTCCTTTTTATAACGTTCGTTTGCTTTTGTTCTATTTCAACGAACGAAATGAGGAAAAGCAGCTTCTCCTAATTCTGGCTCATATTCAAAACCTTCGTAACTGAAGCCTGCCAGTTCCTCTGGAGTAAGAAGCTGATTATTCAGGATATATCTCACCATGGCTCCACGGCAAGATTTAGCCCATACAGCCTGCATCTTCAATCTGCCGTCTTTCTGGCGGACATAAAAGAGTGGCTGAATGACCTTTATCTCCTTACATACTCTCTTCCAATCGAACAGATGTTCATATTCCTCTGTAGAAAGATGGATGAGTATACCATCATCAGCTTTCACACTATCGATGAGAACATCTGTCAGTTTGTCTTTCCAGAACTGATTGATAGGCTTGTCGTTTGTAGCTTCGAGCGATACGCAATGCTCCATACGATAAGGTACAATGCCATCCAACGGTCGAAGCAATCCATAAAGGAAGCAGGTAATCCAGAGATGTTTCTGGGCATACTCTAACGACTCCTCGCTCAAAGAACTGGCACGCAAATGTTTGTATGCCTGACCATTGTAAGCCAGGATAGCAGGCATCTTTTCGGTTGCCATAAAATCATGATATCGCTTCCAGTTCGTCATTGCAATCTTGCTGCTGCAATCCAGTTGCTTAGCCAATTCCTCTACATTCATCATTGCCATTTCTTTGACCAAGTCATTGGCAACTGATTGGAATAGTGGCACGGAGATAGGCTTCCTGTCTGCCTTCTCAAACATGATTTTGGCATTTGCCAATAATATCTGCATAATAATCAATCTTTTGAATTGTACTTGCAAAGATAAAAAAAAATCAATATACAATGCTAAATAGCCAAGAAAAATCCCATAAAATTAAAATTTTTTATAAAACGAGCATTATATAGTGCTTTTTCTTGTGTAATCTATAAATATTTGTTACCTTTGCCCCATGAAAACATTATTAGACGTTCATACACATACAATAGCATCAGGTCATGCCTTCAGCAGTTTGCAGGAAATGACCTTGACAGCAAAGGAGAAAGGGTTGGATATCTTGGGAATCACAGAGCACGGTCCCAATATCCCGGGTACCTGTGATCCTATTTATTTCAGAAACCTTCATTGTGTTCCACGCCAGCTCTATGGAATCAAACTGATGCTTGGAGCAGAACTCAACATTCTCAATACGAAGGGAGATATCGATCTCGACGAGGATTACTGGCGTATGCTGGATATCCGAATAGCAGGCATCCATAGCCTTTGCTGGCAGGGAGGAAGTAAGGAGGAGAATACGCAGGGTGTCATCAATGCCATGCGCAATCCCTTCGTGCAGATTATCTCTCATCCCGGCGATGGTACGGCAGAACTGGATTTCGAGGAACTCATGAAAGTTTCCAGGGAGACGCATACCTTGCTTGAAATCAACAACCATTCCATGGCTCCCATCCGCCACAAGACTGTGGCTGCTCCCAATAATCTGGAACTGCTGGAACTTGCCAAGAAGTATGAAACTCCAGTCATCTTCGGAAGTGATGCCCACTTCTCTGCGATGATTGCCGACTACAGCAACATTATGCCATTGGTAGAAAAAGCAGAGTTCCCGGATGAGCTGGTTCTCAACTATCAGCCAGAGAAATTCATGGCTTACCTCAAGCCAACCCCTGAGAAATAGGAAAATTTAGTTTCACATTTCAATTTACACGACTATGATTATAGAAGAAATCATCAAGTATAATGAAAACTTCGTAGCCAGTAAGGCTTACGAAAAGTATCTTACGAGTAAATATCCAGACAAGAAACTTGCCATTCTTTCCTGTATGGACACCCGCCTCACTGAGCTTCTACCAGCAGCTTTGGGCCTGAAGAACGGAGATGCCAAGCTCATCAAGAACGCCGGTGGACTGGTTATCAGTCCTTTCGACTCTGCCATGCGTAGTCTCCTTGTAGCCATCTACGAATTGGGTGTAGAGGAAATCATGGTCATTGCCCACTCCAACTGCGGTGCATGCCACATGAACGGACAGCAGATGAAGAAATTGATGCTCAAACGTGGCATCCATCAGAATGTTATCGATACCATCGGGCTTTGCGGTATTGACCTCGACCATTGGCTGGAGGGATTCCACGACACAGAGGATTCTGTAAGGAATACCATCAATACGATCCGTACACACCCTCTCGTACCAAAAGACGTCAATCTTCATGGCTATATTATTGACTCACAGACGGGCAAACTGACAGAAGTAAAATAGAATAAAGGTATTATTTTAATTAAAATACATAACAGCAGTTTGTTGTACTTTCACCTTCCCTCTATGATGCTCTTTCCAAGAAAGTAGCTTTCGTTACAGCCCCCACATATCATTCAGCATACTGATAGCTGACTCCGAGCGGAAGACATGATTGCGGAAGGTGATGATGCCTTCAAGAGCAAGATGGTCTTCGAAGGAATTCACCAGGAAATCTGCTTCGAGCAGAATGCGGTGGTCGAGGCTGGTAACATCTTGATAAGTATGATGATGGGCAATGAGCCAGCAGATTCTTTCTATCTGTGCGGCTGTGAATCCATCTACTTCTGACAGTACTTTTCTTGCCTCATCAGGTCCCATCTCTTCCTGGTGCTTGCCATCGCAGTTGCCGTATCTGGCTTCTGAAACGTGAATGCCTACATCGTGAAGAATGGCTGCTGCTTCGAGCACGAAGAGGTCTTCTCCGGTCATTCCTTCTGCTATTGCAATCATACGGGCAAAGTCGTGTACCTTCACGAAATGCTGGATGCGAGGCGCATCGCCACCATCGTATTTTATCATCGCCCTCATCAGATTGGCGAGTATCAATTCCTTGTTTGTCATCATTTTATGTTTTAACCAATAAAAAGAATACTAATCGAAGAGTTTCTTCCAAATCCACAATACCGCTATGGCGCCAATGACGCAGAAGACGAAGTTGGTAAGATAACCCTTGCCAAACAGTTCTATGTTCAGCAGATTGCTGATGATGGCGCCGGCATAACTGCCCACAATACCTATGAATAGGTTCATACAACATCCTTTGCCTTCGCCGCTCATGATGCGGTTGGCAATATAGCCAATGAAAATTCCCGTAAGGATTGGCCACGCTGTGAAATCTGCAATGTGTTCTAACATACTCTTTTGATTTTATTTTTTCTTGTTATCTGAGCTTTCTGATAACTCTTGCCGGATTTCCCACAGCCATGGAGTCATCAGGAATATCCTTGACCACTACGCTGCCGGCACCGATTACGCAGCGGTTGCCGATGGTTACTCCAGGGCAGACGATGACTCCTGCACCCAGCCAGCAATCCTCGCCAATGGTGATGGGGAAGCCTGTTTCTACTGGCTTGCGTCGTTCCATATAATTGATGGGGTGGTTAGGGGTTACCAGCTGGCAGTTCGGACCTATCAGGGTGCGGTTGCCGATGGTAATCCAGCCTTCATCGAGCATCGTGGCGCCATAGTTGATGAATACATTCTCACCCACCTTGATGCCGTGACCATGGTCGCAGTGGAAGGGTGGACAGATGGTGGCTGAAGCTGGAATGCCAGGAATCAGTTCTTCGATAATGGTTCGATAGTCTTCATCAAACAGGGTTAGCGTCTGCAGGCGGCAGCAGAGACGGTTGGCGTGCTCTATGCTTTTCATGCCTTCCTTGTTGCTGAAATCATAGAGCTCGCTGTTTCTCATTTTTTCAAATTCTGTCATCTTTGTTCTCTATTGATGGATGTAATCCAGAATCTGCTCTGCATGAATCTTGGTCTTGATCTCTTTAGGAGTGAAGATCTTCTCAATGACACCTTCTTCGTTGACAAGATAGGTGGTGCGGAGAATGCCGATGGACTTTCTGCCGCAGGTTACCTTCTCGCCCCAGCAGCCGAGTTCCTGCAGTAAGGTGGTTTCGGTATCTGCGATAAGAGGGAACTGCAAACCCTTGGTTTCGGCAAACTTCTTCTGCAGAGCCTGCTTGTCCTTGCTCACGCCGATAATCTCATAACCGGCTGCTGCCAGCTCCTCCTTATGTGCTTGCAGGGAGCAAGCCTCGGCAGTGCATCCGCTGGTGTTAGCCTTCGGATAACTGTAGAGCACAATCTTGCGACCACGGTAGTCGCTTGCCTTTATCTCACGTCCGTCCTGGTCAATGCCAAGAATCTCTGGTATTTTATCTCCTACATTCATAATTCTATATTTATTTATTATATGTCTTGTTATGATGCAAAGATAATAAAAATAATGCGAACCGATGTGATTCTTATGATTTTTAACACTATTGATGACAGAACTAACGGTTATCGGTCGAAAGGAAAACGTAAAAGGCAAAAGCAATCAGGGTTTGAATGCTTTTGCCTTTTTGCGACTTGTTATATTACTTCTTGAATCCGAAAATCTTGTTGAAGATTTTCTTTACCACGTTTTCTTTCTTCTGTGGATTTACCACTGGCTCATACTTGCGTGAACCCTGCTTGTCGCCCTTTTTCTGAGCTGGGGCTGGCTTCTGCTGAGGAGCTGCCCCCGGTTTCTGTGAAGCTGCATTCTGCTTCTGCTGGTTGTTTGGATTCTGCTTCTTCTGAGCTACGCCTCTGCCACGACCGTTGCTTCCTGGGCGTACATTGTTTTCTGTACCAGGGCGCTGCTGAGGGTTTGCATTCTCAGCATTGTTACCGTTGTTGCCATTGTTACCATTGCGGCGTTTGTTGTTGTTGCGACGCTTGTTGTTTGGATTGTCGTTGCTTCTTGTCTGTTCGCCTTCCTGGTTTTGTGGATATGGCTTGTTCTGCTGAGGCTTCTTGTTGCCCTGCTTCTGCTGTCCGTTCTGACCGTTCTGCTGATTGTTCTGACCGTTCTGCTGAGCCTCACCGTTCTGTACCCTTTCTTCCTTAGGAGCTTTCTCCTGTCGGTTGTTAGGGTTGTTTGGCTTATGCTTATGAGCAGTCTGCTCGCGGTCTTTCTGGCGTCTGTTTTTAGCCTTGGTCTTTTCGCCGTTCTCATTTCCGCCACGTCCATTGCCCTTGCGTCCGTTTCCGCCCTTGCCTCCACGTCCGCCTTTCTTGCTAGGCTTGTTCAGCTTGATATATTCAGGCCCCTCGCCGCATCCCTCAGGAAGCGGCATCTTCTCTACCACCTTCTCCAGGAACTTCTCAATCTGCTGGAACCAGAACATGTCCTCTTCGTTGACGAAGGTGATGGCTCTACCGTCGCGGTTGGCACGGGCTGTACGACCGATGCGGTGAACGTAATCTTCGGTATCGTGAGGCACGTCATAATTGATAACCATCTCGATGTCGTCGATGTCGATACCACGAGCCACGATGTCGGTAGCCACGAGCACGTCATACTGACCGCTCTTGAACTTGAACATCACATCATCACGCTCAGCCTGCTCCAGGTCTGAGTGCATGGCGCCGCAGTTGATACCGGTCTGCTGGAGGGCAGCAGCCAGCTGCTTCACCTTCATCTTACTGCCGCTGAATATGATGACACGCTTCATGTCGCCAGCCTTGAAGATATCCTTGATGATGGTCATCTTCTGGGTTTCGTAACATACGTAAGCCTCCTGCTTGATTTTCTCTGCAGGCTTGCTCACTGCGAGCTTGATCTCTACCGGATCCTTGAGCAGCGACTTTGCCAATTCCTCAATCTTCTCTGGCATGGTAGCCGAGAACATGATGGTCTGGCAAGTCTTAGGCAGCTTGGCAGCGATGGTATTGATATCCTCTGAGAAACCCATGTCGAGCATGCGGTCGGCCTCGTCGAGGATGAAGAAGCTAACCTTGCTGAGGTCTACGTTGCCCAGCGAGATGTGGGTGATGAGACGTCCTGGTGTAGCGATGACTACATCGGCACCCATGCGGAGACTCTTCAGCTCCTGATCGTAGCGGTTGCCGTCGTTTCCACCGTATACAGCCACGCTGCTCACGTCCTGCAGATAATAGCCGAAGCCCTGCATCGCCTGGTCAATCTGCTGTGCGAGCTCACGGGTAGGCGACATGATGACGCAGTTGATGGCATCCTTAGGATAGCCACCATCATCCAGCTTGCTCAATACCGGCAGCAGATAGGCAGCTGTCTTTCCGGTTCCGGTCTGGGCTACGCCGAGCACATCATGACCTTCCAATATCTCTGGTATACATTTTTCCTGTACTGGGGTGCAGGTGTCGAATCGCATATCGTATAATGCGTCGAGCACGTTGTCGTTTAAATCTAATTCGTCGAAATACATTTTCTTTCTTTTTTTCAATGTTTATTACCTCGGTGCCTTGCGGTAGCAGAAGTATGCTACGAAGGCGTAAATGATGTTAGGCAACCATGCCGCCAGCATCGGTGGGAAGTTTGCCTGGATGGCGAAGGTGGCGCAGACAGTCTGCAGCATGATATAGCCGAAACTCAAAGCCAGACCCAGTCCCAGAGCCTTACCCATGCCGCCCTTGCGCTTGCGTGAGGAGAGCGACACGCCGATGATGGTGAGGATGAATGAGGCGAAGGAGGAGGCGATGCGCTTATGATACTCCACCTTGTACTGTACCACATTGCCCGAACCGCGGTTGATCTGCTTGGAGATGTAATCCTTCAGCTCCGGACTGGTAAAGGTTTCCTGCTGTCCCTTGGAGTAGACCAGGTCGGTTGGCTCCATGGTGATGAGCGTATCTTTATTCATTCCGCTCGTAATCTTCTCTTTCATGCCATGCAGTCGGCGTACCTTCCAGTTGGTTAGTTTCCAGTGGTATTTGGAGTCGCTGATGGTATCATACTGTATTTCTGATGCCGTCAGGTGGCTCACTAGTTTCTTTTCCTGGAACTTGTCTAGACAGAATCCGTAGCCCCTCTTCGAGTTGTTGTCGTAATGCTGGATGTAGGCTATCACGCCTCGGTCCACCTGCAGCTGCACGTTTTCGGCAGAGGTATTCTTCTTCTTGTTCTTGTACATCGTTTCAAAGTTCTGTCGGATGACCGTTCCGTGCGGAATCACATAGGCAGAGAGCGTGTAGGAGAGTGCCGAGAGGAATATGCAGGTAATCATGTACGGGCGAAGCAGGCGCTTGAACGATACTCCCGATGCCAGCATGGCGATGATCTCTGAATTGCCTGCCAGCTTGGAGGTGAACATGATGACCGCTACGAACACGAACAGCGCACTGAAGAGGTTGGCGAAGTATGGCACGAAGTTGGCATAGTAATCGAAGATGATAGCTCGTGCCGGTGCATGATACTCGGTAAACTTCGACAGGTTGTCGTTGAAGTCGAACACGATGGCAATGGTGATGATGAGCGCTATCGAGAAGAAGTAGTAGCCTACGAACTTCTTGATGATATACCAGTCCAATCGTTTGATGTATCTCAGTGGGTTGAGATACTTGAGCACCTTGAGGAATCGCAGTTTATGCCCAATCCATCGCATGACCTTTCCCATCCAGCTCAGTTTTCTGCCCAGCCATCTGAGGGCAGCGGTGAGCCATCCGAATCTTCGAGCCATGGTTCTGCCGAACTTTAATCTTCTGCGATGTTTTCTGATGTATTTAAAATCTTTCATAAATCAGTATTTTCCGGGAGCAGGAGCCATCGGGGGCTCCATGCTCCTGAGACTTCTTACTCCTAACTTCAGTAATTTAAATTCTTCTGCCGAGCTGGTCGATGACAGATTGCTTCCACTGTACGAAGTCGCCCTGCTCTATATGCTGGCGTGCATCGGTAACGAGTCGCAGATAGAACGAGAGGTTGTGGATGCTGGCTATTTGCATCGCCAGGAGTTCCTGTGCCTTGAAGAGGTGGTGCAGGTATGCCTTGCTGGTAATCTGGTCGATTTCGCATCCGTCCGGATCCACTGGGCTGAAGTCCATCTCCCATTTCTTGTTGCGCATGTTCATGGTGCCGTTGTAGGTGAAGAGCATCGCGTTTCTTCCGTTGCGGGTTGGCATCACGCAGTCGAACATGTCTACGCCACGCTCGATGGCTTCCAGGATGTTCTGAGGGGTACCCACGCCCATCAGGTAACGTGGCTTGTCCTTTGGCAGGATTTCGTTCACCACTTCTATCATATCATACATCACCTCGGTAGGCTCGCCTACAGCCAGACCTCCGATGGCGTTGCCGTCTGCTCCCTTGTCTGCGATAAACTTGGCTGCCTCGCGGCGGAGTTCCGGGAAGGTGCAGCCCTGTACGATAGGGAAGAGGCTCTGCTGGTAGCCGTAGAGTGGTTCGGTCTCGTTGAAGCGCTTCAGGCAGCGGTCCAGCCAGCGCTGGGTCAGTTCAAGACTCTTCTTGGCATACTGGAAGTCGCTCTGTCCCGGAGGGCATTCGTCGAAAGCCATCATGATGTCGGCACCGATGATGCGCTCCGTATCCATCACGTTTTCCGGTGTGAAGAAGTGCTTGCTTCCGTCGATGTGTGAGCGGAATTCGCAACCTTCCTCCTTCAGCTTGCGGATGCCCGTGAGCGAGAATACCTGGAAGCCGCCGCTGTCGGTGAGGATAGGGCGGTCCCAGCCGTTAAACTTGTGCAGTCCGCCTGCAGCCTTGATTACTTCAAGTCCCGGACGCAGATAGAGGTGATAGGTATTGCCCAGGATGATCTGAGCCTTCACCTGCTTTTTGAGTTCCTCGAAGTGTACACCTTTCACGCTGCCCACCGTTCCTACTGGCATGAAGATAGGAGTCTTGATCTGTCCGTGGTCGGTGGTGATGATGCCGGTGCGTGCATCGCTAGCCTTATCTGTTACTTGTAATTCAAATTTCATTTTTAATTCTTTTTGTCATTTTCTGGAATGGTGAAGTCGATAGGGTGCTTTACCTTTTCATCGGTGAGGGCAAATTCCCATACGTCGGCCACGTCTTCTACATAGTGGAAGGATACGCCCTTGAGATATTTTGCCGGAATCTCTTCGATGTCTTTGCGGTTGTCCTTGCAGATTACGATGTCGGTGATGCCGGCGCGCTTGGCTGCAAGTATCTTCTCCTTGATGCCGCCTACTGGCAGAACCTTTCCGCGCAGGGTGATTTCGCCCGTCATGGCTGTGTTTTTACGAACCTTGCGCTGGGTGATGGCCGAGGCGATGCTGGTGGCGATGGTAATACCTGCCGACGGACCGTCTTTCGGAGTGGCTCCTTCCGGTACGTGGATGTGGAGATTCCAGTTCTCGAAGATGCGGTAGTCTACGCCCAGCAGGTCGATGTGCGACTTGATGTATTCCAGGGCGATGACTGCCGACTCCTTCATCACGTCGCCCAGATTGCCGGTGAGGGTCAGCTTGCCTGCCTTGCCACGGCTCAATGAGGTCTCGATGAAGAGAATCTCGCCGCCTACAGAGGTCCACGCCAGTCCGGTTACCACTCCGGCATAGTCGTTGCCCTGATAGATGTCGCGGTTGAATGGCGGATTGCCCAGGAGTTCCTTCACCTCGTCCATGCCGATGGTAGAATGCTCCAGCTTGCCGTCACATGCCATCTTGTATGCCACCTTTCTCAGGCACTTGTTGATCTGCTTCTTCAGCTGTCTTACTCCGCTTTCGCGTGTATAGTGCTCGATGATGCATTCCAAGGCAGCCTTGTTGAAGCTGATTTTCTCCTCCTGCTTGTCAAGACCGTTGTTCTCCAGTTCCGTAGGTACCAGGTGGCGCTTGGCTATTTCTATCTTTTCCTCGGTAATGTATCCGCCCACTTCTATCAGCTCCATACGGTCGAGCAATGGGCGTGGGATGCTTCCCAGGTCATTGGCTGTTGCGATGAAGAGAACCTTCGAGAGGTCGTAGTCGGCATCCAGATAGTTGTCGTGGAAGGCGTTGTTCTGTTCCGGGTCCAGCACTTCGAGCAGAGCCGATGCCGGGTCGCCCTGGAAGTTGTTCTTGCCCACCTTGTCTATCTCGTCGAGGATGAAGACAGGGTTGCTGCTGCCAGCCTTCTGGATGTTCTTGATGATGCGTCCTGGCATGGCTCCGATATAGGTGCGGCGATGACCGCGTATTTCTGCCTCGTCGTGCAGACCGCCCAATGACATGCGCACGTATTTGCGCTTCATGGCGTCGGCGATGCTCTTGCCGAGACTGGTCTTTCCTACTCCCGGAGGACCGTAGAGGCAGAGTATCGGACTCTTCTGTCCGCCGTTCAGTGCTCTTACAGCCAGGTATTCCAGGATGCGCTCCTTCACCTTTTCCATGCCGTAGTGGTCACGGTTCAGTATTCTCTTGGCGCGCGACAGACTCAGGTCGTCCTCGGTATATTCATTCCAAGGCAGGTCTACCATGGTCTGCAGGAAGCTTATCTGTATGGAGTAGTCGGGGCTTTGCGGATGGATGGTGTCCAGCTTGGCAAGTTCCTTCTTGAATATCTTCTGAGTGGCCTCGTTCCAGTTCTTTCCTTTGGCTTTCTCTATGATTTCCTTTCTCTCCGGTCTTCCGTCTCCATCTCCCAGTTCCTTTCTGATGTTTCTTATCTGCTGTTTCAGGAAGTATTCCTTCTGTTCCTCGTCCAGGTCATAGCGGGTCTTCATGCTGATTTCGTTCTGCAGGTGGAGCAGTTTCGATTCCTTGTGCAAAGCCCTGAGGGCTTCCAGCAGACGGTCGTTCAGTGTGTCCTGTTCCAGCATCTTCATCTTGTCTTCGATGCTGAAAGGGATGGCGCTGCAGATGAAGTTTCCCTGGATGGTGCTATGCGACATCTCGTTGATGGCATAAACCAGGTCGGTAGGGATATTATCGTTGGCGTTGATATAGCTGATGGTTTCCTTCAGGAGTGTCTGGTGGATGGTTGGGAAATCGGTATCGTTTTCCGCTGGCCATATTTCCGGCAGACTTGTTACGCTGGCGCTATAGTATGGAGTGGTTTTCTCGATTTTCTCCAGGTGACATCTGCTCAGGCACTGGATGATGATGGTCTGGTTGCCCGAACCGTCAGGCATGTTGATTACCTTTACGAGTTTGGCGAAGACACCGGTATCATACAGGTCGGCTTCCTTTGGATGGTCTTCATCCTTGTTCTTCTGGCAGAAGACGCAGAAGATGGTATTTGGCTTGTTAGCCAGTTTTTCTGCCAGATTCTTGCTGGCAGCTCTCCCCACGACGATAGGGATGAGCACAGTAGGAAAGGCAACGAGCTCTCTGGTGCAGAGCATCGGATAGATTCCTGCCGGATTTTCTGTGAGCAATGAGCTTGGATCGCCCTCGAAATCGGCAAACATTTGTATCTGAGTTTCGTTTCTTTTCATTTCTTTTATCGAATTCTTATTTTTAAGGTGCAAAGTTACTCATTTTTTTGCGAATTCGTGTAGAAGTATAGATTATTTAATAAATAAAAGCCGATTTATCTCCGTTATGAGTGATAAAAGACAGTCTTTTTCCCGATATTTTACAATATATGGCTCTGTTGCACGTTATTATCTCTGAAATGGATAGTTTTGGAAAATAAAAAATAACGAGAGAAGATTTATGGCTGGATTTACATTTAAACAGTTTGAAATACAGCAGGATCGCTGTGCGATGAAGGTGGGCACCGACGGGGTGCTGCTGGGTGCATGGGCTGAGGGTGGACAACGTATACTCGACATTGGGTCGGGTACGGGACTTATCTCGCTCATGATGGCGCAGCGTTTCCCTGAGGCTCTGGTTTGGGGAATAGATATTGATCCGGATGCCTGCATGCAGGCTAGGGAGAATGTGGCAGCCAGTCCTTTTGCCGACCGGGTAGGGATAGCGTGCTGCGCCTTGCAGGATTTTTCGAAGCTGGAGGCAGTGAAGGCTGACGGGGGACTTTTTGATGCCATCGTGAGCAATCCGCCTTTCTTTGTGAATGGGTTGAAAAATCCTGACAGTAAGCGTGCGATGGCTCGGCATTCTGACAGTCTGCCGTTCCCGGTTCTGATGAAGGGTGTCAGGCGATGGCTTTCCGATGAGGGCGTGTTCTCTGCGATAGTGCCAGCCGATGTGCTGGAGTCTTTTGTGTCAGAAGCCTATTGCTCAGGACTTTCGCTTGTTCGTCAGTGTGGTGTGAAGACGGTGGAGCGCAAGCAGCCCAAGCGCTATCTTGTTGCCTTCTCCAAGCGTCGTGCGGGCATGATGGATAAGTGCACGGAAATCATGACGGATTCTGAAGGAAACCGCTCTGAATGGTATGCGAAAATTACGGAAGAATTTTATCTGGAATAGTGGTTGCTTAGTAGTGATTAATTATTAGTGAGTAGTGATTATTTAGTAGTGATTAGTGGGTAATTGCACAGGGATGATGTCAACCCGCAGGCAAATTAATCACTACTCACTACTCATTAATCACAATTTCAAAGGTTCAGTTTCCTTTGCACCATTTTGCTGATGGCCTCCACCTTCTTGCTCTGTCGCTGGATGTCCTTGTGGATATCGTCGCGCACGGCATTCAGGTCGTTGAAGAACTCGGCAATGCCATTCTGTATCATGTTTGGCTTGCGTACGCTCTTGTCAGCAAATGGGTTAACTACCATCTTGATGCCTTTTTCTTCAAGATGAACATCTATTTCGGCTCCCGTCATAACCGGATCGCCATCATAGTGTATCACGCCAGGCTGGCTTCTCGTGATATGCAACTTCTTACAACGGAACGATTTGATTTTCGAGTTTTTGTCGAGTGTCTTGTTGAACATGTCGAAACTGACCTGCGGAGCCTCAATCACATCGAACGGCTCCATGATGACAACGTCTATCAGTCCGTCGCTCATCGAAGCCTGCGGAGCAATATAGGCATTGTTGCCATATTGCGATGCGTTGGCGCAGGAAATCAGGAACGCCTTGTATTGCTTGGTTCCCGTCTCGTCTTCCAGCGTATACGTCTCCGGCTCATACTTCAGTCCTTCTCTCAGTATGTTTTCTGCATAGCTGATAGGTCCCCGTTTGCCACTCTCTGCAAACTTCATGCTGACGAAGGCGTCGAAGCCCATGCCGCAGGTGCAGAAGAATGGATGACCGTTGATGACGCCATAGTCGAGATCGTTGATTTTGCATGCGTTGATTACCTCGATGCTCTTCTTCAGGTTCATCGGCAGGAGAAGATGGCGTGCCAGTCCGTTGCCCGAACCGCAAGGCAGAATGCCAAGAGCCGTGTCCGAATGAACCAGCGAACGGGCTACTTCATTGACGGTTCCGTCTCCCCCCACAGCCACTACGATGTCGGCGTGGTTGTTCTTAGCCTCTGTAGCCAGTTCCGATGCATGTCCTGCTCTTTCAGTCAATTTTATCTCGTACTCAAAAAGCTCTTTGTCCAAAGTTGAATCAATCAGATTCGGAATGCCAGCCTTGCTGGCTGTTCCCGAAATGGGATTCATGATGAATATTATCTTTTTCTTCATTTTTGTGTCAAGAGTTTAGTGATTTTGTACTGCAAAAGTAATAAAAATACCTAAAATGGCAAGATTTATCATTAAAAAAAACGCTAAAAATAAACTTTCTTAGGAAAATAGCGGATTTATTAGTCTTTTTTTGTATCTTTGCACCCTGAAATGTAGAAAAATAAAAAATCGAAAATAAAGTACACCTATTAATAATGGGACAATTACAAGAAAGATACAAGAATTATCGTGAACCACAGAAGTATATGGCTGCCGGTGTGTATCCATATTTCCGTGAAATCACAAGTAAGCAGATGACCGAGGTTACCGACATTGACGGTCACAAGATTTTAATGTTCGGCTCTAATGCTTATCAGGGTTTAACCAACGACCAGCGCGTTATCGATGCAGCTAAGGCTGCGCTCGACAAGTACGGTTCTGGCTGTGCAGGAAGCCGCTTCCTCAATGGTACCCTCGATTTACATGTGCAGCTCGAGAAAGAGCTCGCTGAGTTTATGGGTAAGGATGAGACATTGTGCTTCTCTACTGGTTTCTCTGTAAACCAGGGTGTGTTGGCATGTGTGGTAGGTCGTAACGACTATATCATCTGTGATGATCGCGACCACGCTTCCATCGTAGACGGTCGCCGTCTCTCTTTCGCTACCCAGCTTCACTACAAGCACAACGATATGGAAGATCTGGAGCGTGTGCTCTCTAAGCTTCCTGAGGATGCTATCAAGCTCATCGTTGTGGATGGCGTGTTCTCTATGGAGGGCGATTTGGCTAACTTGCCTGAGATCGTAAAGCTCAAGCATAAGTACAACTGCTCTATCATGGTAGACGAGGCTCATGGCCTTGGCGTATTCGGCAAGCAGGGACGTGGCGTTTGCGACCACTTCGGTCTGACCGATGAGGTAGACCTCATCATGGGTACCTTCTCAAAGAGCTTGGCATCTATCGGCGGTTTCATCGCATCAGACAAGGATACCATCAACTTCCTCCGTCACAACTGCCGTACCTACATCTTCAGTGCATCCAACACTCCAGCGGCTACAGCAGCAGCGCTTGAGGCACTCCACATCATTCAGAATGAGCCAGAGCGTTTCGAGAATCTCTGGGATGTTACCCACTATGCATTGAAGCGTTTCCGTGAGGAAGGTTTCGAGATTGGTGAGACAGAGAGCCCAATCATTCCTCTTTACGTACGCGATGCAGAGAAGACCTTCGTGGTTACCAAGATGGCTTATGATGCAGGTGTGTTCATCAACCCTGTTATTCCTCCAGCTTGTGCTCCTCAGGATA
>ENA-ORMS01001866-ORMS01001866.1-human-gut-metagenome-genome-assembly--contig:-NODE-1866-length-16072-cov-2.702691_pt1 | contig 16072 bp, 8 predicted proteins | sample MGYA00242104_ERZ508997 | MGnify/ENA primary metagenome ERZ508997 (study PRJEB26280, sample SAMEA2338704) | human gut metagenome | biome: human gut; feature: human-associated habitat; material: faeces... | reverse complement strand
TGTCTGCTCCCAAAATCGCTGCAAAACGCATATCCTTCTTGCTCGATACTGCCCTGTTTCTTTGCGTAAGAGTCGCTTGACGCTCCGCACAACAAATCCACACCCGACTTGATTTGGCTTGCAATGATATCGTCGGTGTCCTTGCGGCTCATTGCGTGCGCGCTGAACGATGCAGGCGTTGCTCCGCTCAATTTGTCCGACGTCACGATACCCGTGGCTTTGCCTTTGCTTTTGGCAACGTCAAGAATGGTTACGGTATCCCTGCCGTCCTTGTCCTTGCCTATGCGCCCGTTTTTGGTCAAAACTCCCGTTGCAAGAGCAGTGCCTGCCGCCGCAGAGTCGGTTGTTTTCGTCGCTCTGAACTTGACGCTCGTGAGCGAATCCGTGTTGACGGACGCTCTCTTCCAGTCCCCGAACGTGCAAGCCTCGCCGCTTGTCATCGCGCCTGCCGCAACGTGTTCAAGCCCCATTCCGTCACCGATAACGTATATGAAGTTCTTGACCTTTGCACCCTCTTTGCACTCGACGTTGAGCGCGTCCACCACGCCGCCTGCGCCGCCCGATGCCGAACATGCCGCAAACGTTGCCAGCACCAGTGCCAGCACAAATATCAAACTTGCGATTTTCAACAAATATTTTTTCATATCTTCACCGCCTTATATCCAAATTATACTTTCCCACAAATACAAAGTCAACGCCCAAAAATCGCCATATATCTATGAAACACAAACAAAAAATAAACAAAAAAATACCATACAAAATGTATGGTATTTTTGTGGTGGAGCCAAGGGGATTCGAACCCCTGACCTTTTGAATGCCATTCAAACGCGCTACCAACTGCGCCATGACCCCATTGGTGTTTTGCTCACTTATATTACATCATTTTTGCGACATAGACAAGCGTTTTTGTGATTTTTGTTTCGTTACTTTTCCCTCCAAGTCGCAATGCAATATCGTCGCACTTTTGCAATGACGACATGAAAGCAAGCGACAAAAGAATATTTTTTTGTGAAAAAAACTTGTCATAAACGCTGGACTTTAAGCAAGCGGCGTGCTAAACTTTGTACATCATCTCGATAGAGGTGCGGATTTTATGATAAGCCGACGGCGCAGACTTCGTCGCGGTGGCAAAGGAAAATCCGCCGAAAGAAAGACTTGTTTGGTCTGAAACGATCTTTCTTGGGACAACGCAGAATATGCGTTGTACTGTCACCTTAAAGGTGGAGCGCTATCAACGTTGAGCGATATTTTATATCCGCAATGTTGTTGGCATTGCGGATTTTTTTGTCCCCGATGCCGCCTACCGTCGATTTGTAAAAATACTTTTCGCAGGAGAAACAACAATGAAAAAGACTTCCAAAATCATAGTTTTGATATTGATTTTGTCGGTTTTGACAGCAAGCCTTGTGCTTTTGAGCGCATGCAACACCCACTCGAACGGTTCGTCGCAAGACAAACTGGTTGTCGGGCTCGAATGTGCATACATTCCCTTCAATTTCACGCAACAAACGGACAAAAACGGCGCGGTAAAGATCTCGAATGCCGACGGATACGCAAACGGATACGACGTCCTTATTGCAAAACGCATTGCGGACGCACTCGGCAAAGAACTCGTGATCGTAAAAACCGAATGGGATTCTCTCGTCCCCGGCGTTAGCGCAGGCACGCTCGACCTTGTAATTGCAGGCATGAGCCCCACAGCCGAAAGGCGCGAATCAATCGACTTTTCAGAGGCTTACTACGAGAGCAATCTCGTCATTGTCGTAAGAAAGGACGGCAACTATGTCAACGCGCAAAATCTCGACGATTTCAACGGCGCGAAAATCGTTGCGCAACAAGGCACGTTCCACGACAAAGCACTTCAAGAACAAGCGGCGTCTCACGGTATAACGGCAGGCACGCCTATGGCGACCTTCCCCGAAATGACGATTGCGCTCAATGCAAAAACCATCGACGGATACGTTGCGGAAGAGCCTGGCGCGATTGCGGACTGCGCCGCAAACGAAAACCTCACCTACGTCCACCTTTTGAACAACGATACGGGTTTTGACGCAAGCGCTGAGGACACTCAAATCGCAATCGGCATGAGATACGGATTCGAGCATAAAGACGCTATAAACAACATACTTTTGAATCTTTCAAGCGAAGACAGGCTTGCAATTATGCAAGAAGCGGTCGAATTTTCCACCGACAACACGAGCGTACAATCCACTTTCTTTTCGAGAATCGGAAACATAATCAAAACATATTATCTGTCAATATTGAAAGGCGTAGGCTACACTATACTCGTGGCAATCGTCGGTACGATCGTGGGCTTGTTTATCGGTCTTTTGATTGGCATGTACCGCACTCTCGATACGCCGAAAAACAAGGCGCTCGCAGTGCTTAAAAAAATCGGCGACTTCATCTTGTCGGCGTACATCGAGATATTCCGCGGCACGCCTATGATGGTGCAGGCAATGGTTATCTTCTGGGGCTTTGCGCTTATCAACAACGGCAGCACGATGAACGTCACGCTTGCAGGTTTGATTATCGTATCCATAAACACGGGCGCATATATGGCGGAAATCGTCAGAGGCGGCATTATATCCATAGATAAAGGTCAGTTCGAAGGCGCGCAGGCAATAGGTATGACGCACTCGCAAACCATGTGGAATATCGTTTTGCCGCAAGTGTTGCGCAACATTATGCCCAGCGTAGCAAACGAATTTGTCATCAACATCAAAGATACGTCGGTGCTGAACGTAATCGGCTTTACCGAGCTGTTCTTCTACGGCAAATCCATAGCCCTCAACACATACGCGATATTTGAAACCTACCTCGTCGTTGCGGCGATATACTTTGTGCTCACCTTCACCATCACGCGCATACTCCGTCTCATCGAAAAGAAGATGGACGGCAAAAAGGACTATCAAATCATGGGTTCGCAAAATATGGACGCAGAATCCATGTTGCGTGAAAAACAAGCTATCGGAGGTGGCGAACAATGACGATTACGGATGCGAACACTTCAAGACAGAACGAGGAAAACACGGAGCGAATTATGGAAAACACCGCAATAGATACTCAAAACATAACGAATATAGACAACACTGCGCAACTTGACTCACAAAGCGAATCAATCATCGAAGTGCGCCATCTCGGCAAAATCTTCGGCACTCACGAGGTGCTCAAAGACATCGATTTCGATGTCCAAAAAGGCGACGTAACCTGCATAATCGGCTCGTCGGGCAGCGGAAAATCCACCCTTCTTCGTTGCATTAATCTCTTTGAAACGCCGACTGCCGGCGAAATCTATTTTCACGGCGAAGACGTGACGAAAACCAAAAGCGCGCCCAAATACCGTGAAAAAGTGACGATGGTGTTTCAATCGTTCAACCTTTTCAATAATTTGAGCGTGCTTGCAAACTGCACCATAGGTCCTAGAAAAGTGCTGAAAATGAAAAAGGACGAGGCAAACGCCGTCGCAATGAAATATCTCGAACTCGTGGGCATGAGCGCGTATATCAACGCAAAGCCTCGTCAGCTTTCGGGCGGTCAAAAACAACGCGTGGCAATTGCGCGCGCCCTTGCGATGTCCCCCGAAGTCATCTTGTTTGACGAGCCCACTTCCGCTCTCGATCCCGAAATGGTGGGCGAAGTGCTCGAAGTCATGAAAGAGCTTGCAGAGGCGGGACTTACGATGATCGTCGTAACGCACGAGATGACTTTTGCGCGCGACGTTGCAAACAAAGTCGTATTTATGGACGGCGGCGTGATTGTCGAAGAAGGTGCGCCCGAACAAATATTCACCTCACCGAAGGAAGAGCGTACGAAAGCGTTTTTGTCCCGTATGCTTGCAGAAAAACAAAACGCATAAGTTTTTTTACACGACAAAAACGTTATTCATATCGAAAAAATCGATATTCTATCCGCAAAAAGAAGCGTCTGCACGGCGTTTCTTTTTTTATTCGAGCGGTGCGCTCCGTGTGAAAATTCAATGCTAGGCTATATGAAAAAACGTTCGTTCGATTGTATAATCTTTCTACAAAATTCGCAGCAACCTGCGATTAAATCGCGAAAGGATTGACACAAAATATTGCAAAGACAAAAAAGCTGTGTTACATTTATGTAAAAGAACGCAAAACGGGTTTGAAAGGCACCATGAACAAAAAAAATTTTCTTAAACTTATCATTCTCATTCTGACGATTTGCACGGCAAGTTGTCTGCTTTTTGCGTGCAACGAGACACCGGATACCCCTGCTCCCGAACCTACGCCGACGCCGACACCTACTCCCGAGCCGGAGTTTTACGAGGAAAAAGAGGGATACGCATACGGCGAAAACGTCGAAATTACCTATCACTCGAACGTTACGGACACCGACAGAAAAGCATACGTCACACTGCCTGCAAATTACGACGAAAACAAAAAATATCCCGTGCTTTATCTGCTTCACGGCATGTCGTGCACCTACAAGAGCTGGCTTGAAATGTGCAGTGCAAAATACGTGATTCAAAACTTGCAAATCGAGGGTGAAATCAAACCTATGATTCTCGTGTCGGCGGACAGCAATATCACCGCAGGCGAGCAACCGAGCATCTTTTCAAAAGATTACTGCACGATGTTCGACAAAACCGCGGACGAGATTATCACCTCTCTGATGCCCTATATCAACCAAAACTACCCCACTCTTACCGATAGAAACAACACCGCAATCGCAGGCTTTTCCATGGGCGGAAGAGAAACCTTGCTCACGGCGTTCAAATATCAGGACTATTTCAACTACGTCGGCGCATTCTCCCCGTCGGGTTTTGGCGAAAAACCCGTGTCTTTTGACACGACCGTGCCCGATTTCAAATATGAAGACGGAAAGAGTTTTGACGTTTTGATGCTTGCAATCGGCAATATGGACACGTCGACAAGCCTGTTTTATCCGCACATCGTCAACAAACTCGCGCAAAACGGAATAACGTATATCGATCAAAAATATCCCGGCGGACACGACCAAACCGTTTGGCGCAAAGCTCTCTATGACTTTGCAAAAACGATTTTTGTCGAAAACTAAAAAACGAGACAGATTTCAACACACTTTTGCAAATTCGCACAATTAAGCAGACACCTGTGTCTGCTTTTCATTTTATCACAAGTTTTGTCCGTTGACTTTAAAAGACCTTTTGTATAATATAAAAACAACAACCAAAGAGGGAAAATACAATGCACAAAAAAATTATACTTGCCGCCGCTATCGCACTTATCGCGATACTTTCGCTATCCTTTTTCACTGCGTGCGACGACGAAGAAGTCCAAGCGCGCGCAATCGACCTTGACAACGCGCAGTACAGAATTTTCTTCGACGATTTTGACGGCGAACTCGACACGACCGTCTGGAACACCCTACACGAAAGACGCAAAGGCGGATATTGGGACAAGGATCAAGTGTTGACCGAAAACGGCAATCTGGTGATTCGCACGGTTGAAAAGGACGGGACTTTCTACACGGGCGCAGTCGATTCGATGAACAAAAAAGAGTTGCTTTTCGGCTATTTCGAAGCAAGATGTTATCTCCCCAAAGCAAGCGGAATCTGGTCTGCATTCTGGCTGATGCCGCAAGGAATGATGTATGATGCGCCCACCTCCGACGTGAGCGTGTGCGGAGCTGAAATCGACATAATGGAATCGCCCTACTTCAACCCCGTCAACAACTTGCTCTCCAAACAGCTCATCGAAAACGAAACCTATCAATGCGCGGTGCATGTGGGAGATTACAAGAAAAACTATATAAAGAAAGAGCAATTTATCAACACGCAAACCGCAAAAACGCAAATCGATATCTATGACGATTGGCACACTTTCGGACTTGATTGGAGCAAGGATTACTACCGCTTCTATTTTGACAGAAAGCTCGTGTTTGAAATCACGGACAAGAAGTATATATCCACCGTCGAAAAGGATTATCTGTTCCTATCCGTTGAAGTGGGCGGCAAAAACGGCGTCGCGCAAAAGCCCGATTTTTTCTTTGCAAACAGCGTTTTTGAAAATCCGGAAGGCACTTTTCCCGTTGACTTTCTTGTGGATTACGTCGCAGTATACTCGAAATGTCCGTTCTGAAAACGACGTCAAACTTGCAAAAAAACCTCGCTTTTGCGAGGTTTTTTCATATCTTTTTTGCAATAATCACAACGGCTCTTTCGCAAGATTTGCCGTTTTAACTTTGTCGTTTCAAGAGTGTATTCTCTCAATAAGCGCGCTGTTGACCTGATACGTCGATGCGGGAGTTATGCTTGCGTCGTTTGTGTAACCGTAAATTTTCAACGACATTCTTGACAACACGGTTGCCGCAAGAGAAGCGGTGCTTCCGCCCTCCGGCTTTATGTCCGCGGTGTTTATGCAAGAGTAGTTTGCGTTTTGCGAGTTGTATTGCAAATACGTCGGAGCGTTCATTATGCCGTCTTTAAAAGAGATGCCCGAGCAAATAAAAGCGACGTGCATATACGTTTCGCCGCCATATTCGTATTTATAGTTGTCGAAAGCGGAGTTTTCTCTGATCAAATCGTAAACCATCGAGCCTATCATACCGTCAACGTCGGCGTTGCCCGTTTTCAAAAGTCCTGCGTTTTTGATATTCTGCCAGTTGTACGCTTCCAAAAATCCCGTCTGATTTATCACGCAATTTACGCCTGCCGAGTAAAACTCTTCGAGGAAAATCTTTTCGTTTTCGTCAAAATCGTCCGCAAATCTGCCGAGTTTTGAGGATTTCATTGTAAACTTTTCGTACGCAACGCTCATAAGCGAGCCGAGCATGTTCGAGCAAACCACGTTGTTTATGTTGAGATGGCTGTAAAACGGATAAACGGCATCGCCCATATCCGCCATACGTTGCGGTATATACATGCCCACTTGCGTCATATTGCGGATTATGCACCCGTTGACTGTCGCGTCGACGTTGAAAAGCGTTATCGCTTGTTTTGCGTTTTCGAATATACAATATTCGATGCAAACGTCGTTGAGGCGGTTGGTGTCCCAATCGTAGCCGCATATAACTTCGCAAACGGTTGACGTAAAGCCTTCGGTGTCCTCGGCGTCGGTTATCAAACCGTCGTCGCCTATGCTGTTTGAACGCATAACCGTGTTTGAAAGCGTAACGCCGCTCCAATTGATACGAATAAGGTGTGTTTCCACTTGCTGTTTAAGCGCGGAAATAATGTGGTTGTTTCCATACAAATCTCCGTACAAATTCAAGTTGTTCGAGCCGTTGACCGTAACGGGCGTGCCGTCCTCGTTCACCTCGTAAACGATGTTGTCGGCAAGGCAGATCGCATACAAATTGCGTGATCGGGGAGCATCGTAAACTGCGTATCCGACGCCTGCGATTTCTTTTTCGAAAACGTTTTTTCTGCTTTGCAAATTGCCGTCTTTGTGTGCGTATTCTCTTTGATCCTTCGTTGCTTGTCTTGCCTCGGCTATATTTGAACATTGCACACCGAAAACGGCTTTTATCGTCACTTCTTCGGTTGTAAACTTCGTAAATCCTTCGTATTTGGGGTATCTTGCGCTCACTCTTACGACGATACTCTGTTTGCCGGCGCCCTCGAGAGTAGGCAAGAAAATCAGCTTGTTGGCAACTTCGTCGTCAAAACGGGCATATTGCGCACCGCTTACGATTTCAAATTTGTAAGCCGCATAAAAATCTTTTAGCAAAGCTTGATTTTGCGGCTCGCCTTTTACGATGACGTTGGTGTAATTTGCCGTCTTTTCGTTGCCGAGCGATACGTCCAAATATCTTTCGGACGCGAACACGGTTTCTTTTGCGATGCCGATTTCAAGTGCGGAATTCGACGTGCGCAACTGTATCGACGCAAGTTTTTTCTGCACGTTCAATTCAACGGATATGCTCGCTTCGCCAACCGTTGCCGTGACGACTACGCTTCCGTCCGATATACCTTTGACAAAACCGTTCTCGTCCACGATTGCTACGTCGGTGTCAGAGGACGTCCAAATTGCATTTTGCGGCGCACCCTCTTCGAGCATATCCGCCCAAGCAAGTTCGAGTTTCAACAAGTTTTCGTCAACCGACAACACAAATCCGCCGTCTTTTGCAAAGAATTGCGCATTTTTTATGATTAAATCGTCCGAAAAACAACTCTCGATAACGAATTGCTTTCCGTTTTCGAGCGAAATCGCGGCTTTGTTTGACGTCATAGAAACAAGCCCCGTATCGTCCAAGGTCGCGCCTTCGACACCGACGATATCGCTTGCATTTACGCCTATATCTTCAAGCGTAAACTCAGATTTGCTTGTGGATATCTTTTCAAAGAATTTCGAGCTCGCACCGTTTTTTGAAACAAGTATTTCAAAAACGCCTTTCACGTACTCAGCGTTTTCGCTCTTGCAAGATGAGTTGACGCTTGCAAACAAACTTATCGTTGCACTGCCCTCTCCCGTTGCGTTCACCACGCCGTTTTGATCAACGCTCACAACGTTTTCGTCCGAGCTTTGCCAAATCGTGTGTTCGACAATGCTGTCGATTGGCGTATATACCGGCAAAAGCCTAATGTTTTGTCCCACTTGCAGCGTGTTGCCGCTCTTTGACACGACGGAAACCTTTTCTACGTCGTCGCCCGTCACGGACACGTTTAAGGTTTTAAAAACGTTTTCGGCAATCACCCGTACGGTGAAATTGCAATAGGAAGCAACCAGCATCCTTCCGGTGTTGTTCGTTGCAACTTCGTTGTCGCTTGCATCCACAAACGACACGGCGGGGCGCACTTTGGACAAAAGCAAATCCGCCATTGCGTTTACGATTTGCGACGAATCCAAAAATTTGCCTCTGACAATATAAAACGCTTCGCGGTGCTTTTCATCCTCGAAAATGCCCGTCGAAACTTCTTCTTCAAGCTGATTAACCAGTGCCGCTCTCTCTTGGAGATATTCGTTGCGGTTGTCTTCGTACTCGACGTCGGTGTATAAAATATCTCCCGAAAGTTCGTATTCGAGCGTATAGTTGTTTGCCCTTTGAGGATAAACGACCACGTCGATATAATCCGTGATAGAAAATGTTTTTTGTCTTATAGAATCGAAAGAAAGCGAAATATCATAAGCGTCTTCCCCCGTGCTTTTCAGACGAAGGAAAACGTCTTCAACGGATATGTGCGCTTGAAGAGCAACGATGTTGGACACCATTGCCACAACAAGCAACACGATAACCGGAATAAGCGTCAATATACCCAAAAGAACTTTTTTCATATTGATTTAGATGTGTTAAACCCTGTTTTTGTCAACTTTGTCGATTTAAGAGTGTATTCTCTCAATCAACGCGCTGTTGACCTGATAAGTCGAACTTGGCGTTATTGCCGCCGTATTTGCATATCCGTACACTTTGAGAGAAAGGTTGTCCACAATGGATTGCAAAAATTGCGGTATACCCGACGCGGACATATCCACGTCTTTCAAATCAATGCAGTTTATCATTTCTTCTTCCATTCTCAAGTCGAGATACGTCGGTGCGTCGATAATTCCTTTCTGCACGTCAACGCCCGACACAATGAATGCAAGATGCATGTAATCTTTTTCCGCATTTGCATCGACATATCTGAACGCGTCGAATTGCGGGCAGTTGCGCACGAGTTGACCGAAATAGCGTGTAAGAATGGTGTCTATACCCTCGTTGCCTGTTTGAATGAGTTTTGCATTGTCGATGTCCTGCCAGTTATACGCCATAAAGAACCCTGTTTGTCTGACAACGGCGTTTATCCCCGCATTGTAAAAATGCTTAATGAAATATGCCTCGTTGGCTTTTGCGAGCGCGCCGTCGTCATCATTATTTTTTGAGCCGGATACAAAGCGATACTGCGTGCCGGATTTCATCGTGTAATGCTCGTAGGCTACCGACATCAACGAACCGAGCGTATTTGAACTAATGATATTGTGCAAATTGACGTGAGAATAGCAAGGCTTTACGATTTTCTTTTGAGTTGTCGGGTCGACGTCACCGGTATCGTTCATTCTTATAGGCACATAAAACGCCGCTTGCGTGATATTTCTCACGATGCACCCTGTAAACGAAACGTCGGCATTGTACACGTTGACTCCTTGTTTACCGTTTTCTATAATCGAATATTCGATTGTGATTCCGCCACCGTTTTCCTCACCGTATCTAAGCGATTCGTCGCCGACTCTCATAACGTGTCCGGTAAATGCCGTCGTATCCTCGGCGTTTGAGACCTCGTCTTTTCCTTCTATCTCGGTCGCTCTGAGGATAACATTGCTTATTTTTATGCCGTTTTGACCGATTTGAATCATATAATTGTTGACACTCTGACCTTGCGAAGCGGAGATTTTGTGATTGTTGCCGTACACGTCGCCATACAACCAAACACAATTATAATAATTTATAGTTGCTTTAATTTTGCCTTCGTCGTCATATTCCTCTTTGAATCTGCAATCGCTGTCCAAACAAATTGAATAAGTCTGTTTTGACAATGATGTGTTTTTGACAATATAAACGACGTCATAGGCTTCGTTGCGCCAAATTTCTTTTTCTTCGCTCTTTATGTTATCTTCTCTGTGTGCGTATGCCTTTTGGTCGTCGCATGCTTTGAGCAGTTCGTCGATATTGCTTACCGCAACGCCGTAAACGACGTTCAAAGTGACGGTTTCAGTGGTGAATTTCGTCATACCTTCGTACTTGGGATACTTTGCGCTGACCTTGACGACGATTTGTCGTTTGCCAAGACCTTCCATGGCGTTTGTAAACACCACTTTGTTTCTTACAACCGTGTCAAGCGAAGCAAATTCTTTGCCCTCAACGATTTCAAAGACGTAAGCGGAATAAAACGCGGCAAGTTGAGCAGCGGTTGCGCCCTCGGGTTGACCTTGAACGGTGATAAGAGTGCTGTTTGCAACCTTGTCGTTGTTGACTCCGACGTTGACGTATTTCTCGCTTGCAAACACGGTTTCGCGCGCGATACCTATTGCAAGAGACGCGTTTGACGTGCGAAGCTGGATTTGCGAAAGTTTGTTTTGAACGTTTATCGTCACGCTGACGGATTTTGCGCCCACCGTTGCGGTGATTGTAACGATTCCTCTCGAAACGCCCCTTACTTCTCCGTTTTCGCCAACGGTTGCGACGCTCGAATCGGACGACGTCCAAACCGCGTTTTGCGGATGACCGTCTTGGAGCATATCCGCCCATACCAAGTCGAGATCGAGCACGTTTTCGCCAACGGCAAGCACGTAACCGCTCTCGCTTGAATAGAAACGCGTATTTCTTATCGCAATATCGCTTTGCGCACACTTCGTCAACGTAAGACGTCTGCCGTCTTTGGTCGTGATTTGCGCGATATCGGCGTTAACCGTAATTCCGTCCTCTGTTAAGAGTCCGCCTTCAACGCTTGCTATTTCCTCTTTGACGACGCCGAGTTCGGCAAACGTAAGGCTTGTTCTGCTTGTCACGACTTTTTCGCCGAATATCGAGCTTGCGCCCTTCTGCTCGACGGTTAGATCGATTGTTCCTTCAACAAAATCAAGCTCGTCTTCCTTTTCGCTGGAATAGACGCTCGCAAGCAAACTTATCGTCGCTCTTCCCTCTTTGAGAGCGGTGACGACGCCGTTTTGGTCAACGGAAATCACGCTTTCGTCCGAGCTTGACCATATCGTCGTGTTGACGATGCTGTCAATGGGAGTATATGTCGCAAGCAAACGCATGGATTCCCCCACGCCCAGAGTGGTGTCCTCTTCTTCGGAAACGCCGAGCGTAACTCTTTCGACGTCATAGCCCATCACGGACACGGTGATAATTCTAGACACCGTTTCCGCTTGCGCGCGCACCGTGAATTTACAATAGGAACTCACAAGCATTTTGCCCGTTGTGTTCGACTCGATTTCCTTGCCGTTTTCGTCCACGAATGCCGCCGCCGGATACACTTTTTCAAGCAAAATATCCGCCATTTCGGAGATTATAAGGGAGGTATCCTTGTAATACTTGCTTTTTACGACGTTGTATGCGTTTTGTCTTGCCGGCGTCGAAAACGAACCGTTTGCAAGTTCGTTTTCGAGCTCCGCTTTGAGAGAGGACAAATTTGCAAGATATGCGTTTCTGGACGCTTCGTAGTTTTCGTCCGTATAGGAAACATCGCCGACGATTTGCCACTCAACCGTTTTGTTGGTTGCCTTTTCGGGATAAACTTTTGCGTCGACGTAGTTGTAAATGTTTATGTTTGCAACCTCGTCGAATGGGATTTGAAGAGTGTAGATCGTCTTGTCGGAATCTTTGTATCTGAGCTGCAAATCCTCAACCGCAATATGCGCGTTGACCGACACGATGACGGACACGAGCGCAACGACAACCAAAACGATTATCGGTATGAGGATCAAGATTCCAATCATTACTTTTTTCATATGTTTTCTCCCGTAATTATTCTGACATTATTTTGTATGCAACCTATCGATAAACGCGTCGTTGACCATATAAGTCGTAGACGGTTGGATGTTTTGTTGATTGTCGTAGCCCCAGATACCTGCCGACGCTTTTTTGAGCACCTGCTCGCCGAGTTTGTATATAGGGTTGGTGCTTTCCACTTGCATATCCGACGTATTGATGTAGGAAAGACGCTTGTCTTGCGTTGTGATTTGGCTGTATACCTTTTCGACGGTAAGTCCGCTCGTGATGCCGGCCGAAATGAATGCGATATGAATCCAGCACGTGTCGTTTGAATCGATGATTCTGCGATGTTCGAAGAACGAGTTGGTCCTCATAACCGCATCGCTTGCTTTCGCAATCAAAGTGTTGAGTTTTTCATCGCCTGCGTCAATAAGCGTCGCGCTCGAAACGAGTTGCCAGTTGTATGCATCGAGAAATCCCGTCTGATTGAGAACGAAGTTTATGCCGTTTGCATAGAAGTTGTCCATAAACCATTTTTCGTTCTCTTCTGCCGTTGCCGCAAAACGATAATCTGTGGCTTTGCCCATCGTCGTATAATGCTCATAGTTGACGACCATTATTGACGCAAGCGTGTTGGAAAACACAAAATTGTTCATGCCTATATGCGAATAATACGGATATAAAACTCCGTCCGATTCGTTTATGCGGGCTTGCGTTGCAATACCGCAGTAGCAAAGGTTTCTGACAATGCAACCGTCGAAATCGACATTCGAATTGTTGACATTGATCGCTTCTTTTGCATTTTCGAATATGCAATATTCGATTTTGACGTTTTCAAGACGATATATGTTCCAGTTTACGTGGCTGCCGACAGCTCCGAGAATACCCGTAAAGCCTTTTGTATCCTCCGCCGAATCGATTTCGGTGCCCTGCGCTGCGCTGTTTGCGCGGAGAATGAGGTTGGACATAGTCACGTTCGACCAGGAAATGCGCATAAGTTTTGTGTTTGTCGAAAGCTGATTGGTCTCGGTTGACAGCATATGATTGTTGCCGTACACGTCTCCGTAGAAATTGGCTCTGTCCTCAGGCCCCACAAGGTTTTCGCCTTGTTCGGCAATCGTATAAGCGACGTTGTTTTCAAAGCAAATCGCATACGTCGTCTTTGAATACGGGTTGGCTTGAACACGATACAACTTGTTGTCGTAATCGTTTTTGATTTCGTACCTTGTTTGCGCTCCGAGGACATTTTCCGCCGCTTCTGCGTATGCTCGTTGATATTTTGCCGCCGCTTCAAGCTCCGCAACCGAAGATACCGCAACGCCGAATATGGCGTTTAGCGTGACTTCCTGTGTGGTAAACTTGGTCATACCCTCGTATTTAGGATATTTTGCGCTGACTTTGACGACGATTTTCTGCTTGCCTTTGCCTTCGAGCGCTCTGCCTTCGTCCTTAAAGACGAGTTTGTTGCGCACGGTATCGTCGAAATATGCGTATTCTCCGCCCTCGACGATTTCAAAATCGTATGCCGAATAGAACAGCTCAAGCTCTTCTTCCGTTGCTCCGACCTTTTCGCCCTCAACGACAATGCGGGTGCTGTTGGCAATCTTGCTATCGTCGCTCTTTACGTTGGTCGGATTTGCAAATCTTTGGCTTGCAAATACGGTTTCTCTTGCAAGACCGACGGCAAGCGACGCGTCGGACGTGCGCAATTGCACGGACGCAAGTTTGTTTTGAACGTTTATAGTCACGCTTGCGCTCTTACCGTTTGCGGTGGCGGTGATTGTAACGAGTCCGTTTGACAAACCTTTGACTTCACCGTTTTCGCCGACCGTGGCAACGCTTTGGTTGTTAGACGTCCAAACGACGTTTGAAAGCTCGGTTAGATTGGTCATATCCGTCCAAATCGCCGCAAGTTTGAGAGTATGTTCACCCACGGCAAGCACGTAGCCGTCGTCGGTATGCTCGTAGAACTTTTTGTTTTGAATCTCGATTGCGTCCGCGTCGCACTTTTCTATGACGAAAACTTTGCCGTCGACGTTCAGCGTGGCAACATCCTTGGTCACCGTGACAATTCCGTCAACGATTTCACATCCGTCTATTGCCGTTGCGCTCTCGTCGATACCGAGTTCTGTCAGCGTAAGCGAAGGTTTGCTTGTCACGATTTTGTTGCCGTAGCGCACGCTTGCGCCGGTTGCGGTTACCGTTACGTCAAAAGAGCCGTAGACTTTTTCGCCCGTGGAAAACACGCTTGCGCCGAGAGTTATCGTTGCGCTGCCTTGTCCGACTGCCGTGACGATACCGTTTTTGTCAACGGTTGCCACCGAATCGTTCGAGCTTGACCATTCAGTTTGATTGACGATGCTGTCGATCGGAGTATAGGACGGAAGCAAACGCACGGACGAGCCGACTTCGAGTGTGTTATTGCCGGTTTGCGCGCGTAAATCCACTCTGGATACGTCGTATCCGACGACTTTGACGCTCAAAGTTTTGCTGACGTTTTCCGCCACGACTTGCATTGTAAAAGTGCAGTACGAGCCTATAACCATTCTTCCCGATGTGTTTGAGGAAACGTCGTTTCCTTTGTCATCGACAAACGCCGCCGCAGGGGCGACTTTTTCGCTCGATTCGGGATTGTCGAGATAGTTTTTATACTTTTTATAATATTCCTCGTCGGTGTATGTGACGTCGCCGGAAATTTTCCACTCTATCGTGTAGTTGTTTGCCTTTTCGGGGAAAACGGCAACGTCGAGATAGTCTTTGATATTTACAACTTTGTTTGCCACGCTTTCAAGAGAAAGGGGCAATTCATATATGGTATCTTGCGAATTCTTATACTTTAATTCTATATTTTCAACCGCAATATGCGCTTGCGCCGAAACGATTGTGGAAACCATCGCAACGACGAGAAGAATAATAATCGGTATAAGAATCAATATACCTATCATCACTTTTTTCATAATGCGAATTCCCTTTCAGATCAAGGAACGATCTTTTGATAACGCTTGTTGAGATTGGCGAAAAGCCCTGCCAAAGAGCCTGCCAGCAACAACAGCGTGATTACGCTCAAAATGAGGTATATTGCTCTCATGTTTCCTCCGATAACCAAACTTCCGATTGAGAACGGGAAGAAACTGAAAAGCATAGTGAACAAACCGTAAGCGATTGCCGTAACGATGCCGACGATAAGCGCAAGAGCGACGTTTTTGTTTGCCGCAACGAGCTCGCCGTCCCCCGACACGTTGAAGGTCGGAGATTTGATGTCCGCAATCATACTGAGGCAAGTGAGGCTCAAAACAAGCATTTCCGCAATGCCGAATATCGCGCCTACGTCAAGCGGAGTGAGAAGATGTCCGCCCGCTTCGCTCGTGTAATAGCCGCCCGAAACCGCGCAAGAGAGCGCAACCGACAGCGTACCCGTCATAGAGTAAAGCAAAAATTTGACGAGAATCTGATTTGTGTAGCTTACGGGAATTATCTTCGTGTGGTAGAAGCAGTTGCCTTCCCTCGAAATGCAAGTCGAAGCGAACGACACGATTATCGTGACGAAAATCACGATGACCATGAGCGTAAGACCGGGCATAATGCTCGCGCCGACGCTTTCGGTACCCATGGACGCTGCAAGTCTGTTGCAGAAAAACACCATAACGGGAGCGGCGCACGCCATTGCAAAGTATTGGAAGGAATAGTTGAAACTTCTCAAAATGAGGTAAAA
>ENA-ORMS01001862-ORMS01001862.1-human-gut-metagenome-genome-assembly--contig:-NODE-1862-length-16099-cov-5.615994_pt1 | contig 16099 bp, 14 predicted proteins | sample MGYA00242104_ERZ508997 | MGnify/ENA primary metagenome ERZ508997 (study PRJEB26280, sample SAMEA2338704) | human gut metagenome | biome: human gut; feature: human-associated habitat; material: faeces... | reverse complement strand
GGGCTTAAAGATACTTCCTCACGGCCCGCCAAAGACTTGGGGGGAACCCTGCGGCACACGATACGAACGATGCTGCGGAGTTATGACAGCCGCGCCAGCGGAGACCTGTTGTGTTCCCATCGTCAGGGGGCGTGGCAAATGTGATGAAAGCTGAGTTATATAAATAGGAAGCGTTTGCAGCTTCCTGTTCAAAATCAGATACCATGCGCTGGCAGTTTCGGCTGCCAGCGTATTCATGTGGCTTTGAACAAACACGATGACAAACTTGACAGATTGGAGGAAATATGCTTTATGGAAAAACTTATTACACGAAAAGAAGCAGCAGAAATTTTAGGTATCAGCATTGCAACGCTGGACGCGGCCCGTAACAATGGTCTTATTTCTTATGTGCAATATGTGCAGAATGGCTGTGTGTACTTTACTTCAGCGGGCCTTCAGGAGTATATCGCAAAATGCACCCACAGAGCAAAGCCAGCAGAAAAGAACGCAACTTATCGTAAACCTCGCAGAGCTGGAGTGTGAGCCGGTCCGTATCCTTGTCGAAATCATAATGGTCTGATAAAACATAGATACAGCGCTGGAGTATATTCTTAGGAGGTGGCGGAATTGGCAAAAAGAAAAAGAGCAATTCCACAATACGGTACAGTTACGCTTAACGGCATAGATTATTATAGAACGCGGGTTCAGAACGCAGATGGAAAACTGGTGGCCCTTTATGCGAGAACACCGGAAGAATTATATGATAAAGAGTTGGGAGCATTAGAGCAGATCGACAACGATACATTCTGTCGGAAATCCCCGACGGTTGCAGACTACTGTGAAAAATGGCTTTTGATGCAGTCGGTTCATGTGAGGGCAACCACGCTGATAGATTATACCTCAAAGGTCAGACGGCACATTATAAAAGAACTGGGACAGATGCGGATGACAGATGTGACACTGGATGACATTCAGCTTGCACTTGTTCCTGTTTCCGAGAAGTCCGCTTCGGTATATAAGTCAGTGGTTATCCTGTATAAATCCATTTTCCGTGCAGCAAAGGAAAGTAAGATTATTGATAACAACCCAACGATTTACCTTACAGCCAAAGGTGGAGGCGTTCCGCAGAAGGACAAAGCTGCATTGACGGATGAACAGGCCGCCAGACTGCTGGATGCCATTCAGGGACTTCCGCCGTATGTATTTGTCATGTTAGGGCTGTATGCAGGATTGCGGCGAGAAGAAATTCTTGCCCTAAAATGGGATTCTGTATATCTGGATGTGGATTGCCCTTATTTAACGGTACGCAGGGCATGGCACACGGAAAATAACAGACCGGTGATTCTGGATGAGCTGAAAACGAAAGCCGCGCATCGAAATATTCCGTTGCCGGTTTGCCTGGCGGACTGTCTGAAAGAGACAAAAGCTAATTCACAGTCAGAATATGTAGTGTCGAACAGAGACGGTGATCCGTTATCCTATACGCAGTTCAAGCGGCTCTGGCAGTATATTGTGACCCGAACTGTCAAGGAGCGTTTCTATTATCGCTACGAGGATGGAAAGCGTGTAAAGCACACGGTTACGCCGGTCCTCGGTGAAAAGGCAGCACATAACGGAAAAGTGATTTACAGCTTAGATTTTGAAGTGACGCCGCACCAGCTGCGGCATACATACATTACGAATCTGATTCATTCGTCCGTAGACCCGAAAACGGTTCAATACCTGGCGGGACATGAGAGCAGTAAAATTACGATGGACATTTACGCAAAGGTCAAATACAACAGACCGGATGAGCTGGTAAGAACAATGGGTGGTGCATTTGCCCAGTGGGATGCAGCACAGGCATAACATTATAAAAGCAGGAAACAACGCAGGAGCGAGGCAAGGATGTCTCGCTCTTTGTTTTTCATAATCCGTATCTTTGATTAAGTTAGTGCTTTCTGATAAAAAGAAGGTGTGAATTTAAGAACACTCATTATCAGGAAAGGAAGATTTGTATGGCTAAGAAAAAACAAAGCGTTCCAGAGTACGGAACGGTTACAAGAAAAGGAACACTGTATTACAGAACCAGAATTACAGATGCCGATGGAAAGCAGGTCAGCTTATATGCGACCACCTGTGAAGAATTATATGAAAAGCAGTTGGAAGGCCGGAGACAGGTGGAGGAAATCATCTTTCGCCGGAAGCATCCGACGGTTGCCGAGTATTGTGAGAAATGGCTGCTGATGCAGTCAGCAAAGGTGTCTACGGCCACTATAAAAGGATACAGACAGAATATGAAGAATTATGTCATCAACTCTCTGGGAGATATGTATATGGAGGAAGTGACTGCGGATGATATTCGTCTGGCGCTTGTTCCGCTGTCTCAAAAATCGAAAGGACTGTATGATACGGTAAATATGCTGATTAAGTGTGTGTTTTATTCGGCAGAGCGCAGTCAGCTGATAACCGATAATCCGTGTGTAGGAATTTCAGCAAAGGGCGGAAAAGCATCGAAAAAGAAAGATGCCTTAACAGATCAACAGGTTGCGGTTCTGTTGGATACGGTGAAAGAGCTTCCGCCATATCTTTTTATTATGATTGGTTTGTATTCCGGCTTGCGTCGGGAAGAAATTCTTGCATTGCAATGGGATTGTGTATTCCTGGATGAATCCACACCATACATTTCCGTGAGACGTGCATGGCGCGCGGAGCATAACAGGCCGGTGATTTCTACCGTTCTAAAGACAAAAGCAGCTAAAAGGGACATTCCCATTCCGAAGTGCCTGGTGGACTGCCTGCGGGAAGCAAAAGCCAATTCCATATCGGAGTATGTGATTGCGGACAGTGAGGGACAGCCGCTTTCCTATTCTCAGTTTACGAGAGTTTGGCAGTATGTAGTTGTTCGTTCTGCGAAAGAGAGAACTTACTATAAATATGTGAATGGACAGAGCATCAAATATACCGTCAAGCCGACATTAGGAACAACGCAGAGGAACAATCCCAAGATTCGCTATACCCTGAATTTCGATGTAACACCGCACTTGTTGCGGCATACCTACATCACGAATCTGCTCTATGCGGGCGTTGACCCTAAGACAGTTCAGTACCTGGCAGGGCATGAGAATAGTAAGACAACTATGGACATTTACGCGAGGGTCAAGTATAATAAACCAGAGGAACTTTTCGAGGTAGTGAATGATGCTTTGAACCAGGAGAATTTCGATGAAAAATCACCGATTTCTATGGTTAAGGAATAGGACAACCAACAACAGAAAATGCGAAAAAGCCCGTAATATCAAGGAAAAACGCACCATAGAGATGTTTAATACGGTCTCAAAGCAGCTCGTCGCGCTCCGCAGTTCAGCAAGCGTTAACAAAGAGATTGGAGTTACAATTCAAAGCGCCTTATGGCGTTTCAGAAATGTATGTTACACCTCGGAATTTCGGTTCCGAGGTGTTTTTTTATATAAAATGTGATAAAATATATTATAATTGAGAAGCTATTTTTGTATTAAGGAGAGATGTTTATATGACAACTGTAAGCACAAAGAGTGGTAGAATTATAAAAGTTGTATCCAGAGAAGAAGAGAAAAGTACATTGACAGAATCGGATAATGAAATGGACGAAAGAGCAGTTGAAGCTGTTAAGGCAGCAATAAATAAAGCAAAAATTTGTAAAAAACCAATAGCGGGTTATGATGAAAAAAAGAAACAAGCTTACATTGAATATGCAAATGGGGAAAGAAAGTATGCAGAGTAGAAAACCGATGATTCTGGTATTAGCAGGACCAAATGGTTCAGGGAAAAGTACTATAACAGCTTTTTTTGATAAAGTTGGTAAATATACTAATGCTGATGATGTTGTTGCAACTACAGGAATGAATAATATGGAAGCGGCTGTTTTGGTTGACAGGATGAGATATGAATCAATTGCCAAGACAGAAGATTTTACCTTTGAAACAGTCTTGTCATCTGAATATAAGTTAAAAATTTTAAGAAAAGCAAAAGAAGAGGGATATTTCATAAAATGTGTATTCGTGTTGACAGTTGATCCACAAATTAATATTGCTAGAATAGAATCCCGTGTGGCAGCAGGTGGACATAATGTTGATAGCGGTAAAGTTATTGAAAGATATTATAAATCAATTAATAACATAAAAGAGTTACTTGATATATGTGATATTATGCATGTTTATGATAATACTAAATCACCAGAAAGAATTATTCGTAAGCATAAAGAGGAACTATCAATATATCCAAATGAATATTGGAGTGAACAGGATATATTAGGATTGATGGAATAATGTTGTTGGCAAAAACATTAGGGCAATGAGTAGTTCTGGGAATGTATGGGAAGCCACCGGCATATAACACATATGCAACAATGCCCACTATAGATTTCCTATTTATGGGCTTTTCTTGTTCTCAAAACGTTAACAAAGAGATAATAATCAGAACACTCGGAACCCTTGTAAACACTGGTTTACAGGGGTTTCTTTTTACCCAATTTCAAGCATTTGGTGCTTATTAAGAATAGATAAGAAGCAGGACGATAGGGATGAAACCCAATGTCCTGCTTCTTATTTCACTCTGTGCGAACGGTAATATATTTTTGATTTCTAGTGTTTGGCTTGTTTGGAATTGTCATTTTAAGTGTACCGGAATCTAGTAAAGGCCGTAGATATTTCTTGGTGAAATTTTTGTTGTTTTTATATCCACAATAATCTGCAATTTCAGCTTTTGAATGAGGAGTTGAACAAAAAACAAGAATCTCATCAAAAGTGGTAACTTGGGTCTTAACTTGGTTTATATCCATGATGGAGTAATCATGATGGTAATTTACATTTTTTAATATAACTCTGAAATCGGTTGCCGTTGAGGAAAATTCAGGCTTATATGCCTCTGTATATCCAGGCAGCTTTTCGGTTTCACTGACGATTTTGCGTAGGCCGCTTCCACGGCGTTCCATGTACTTCATGCGGTGGAACAGGTCAGCAATCACAGGGTTTCGTCGCATCGAACGAATACTGTAAATATCGTATTCCTGAATTGAGCCGCCGCCAAACATACCGCCCGGAGATGTGATTTCCACCCGATCATCAAACATATCAATATGGATTTCGCTGCCAAGCACAATATAATCACGATGGATAAGCGCATTGACAAGAGCCTCTGTCACAGCTCGTTCAGCATAATCCGGCTTGTCTACACGATACTGTGCCTCTTTGACAAAACGGACTTTGGAATTATTGCGAATAAATTCACTGCCGCTTTTCAGTAGATAAATCAGATTCCCTTCGTATTCTTTATCGTCCAGCGCATCATCAAAGATAGAGCCTTTTTCCAAGCCATTCCACCGGGTACAGAACATACGGGAGTTATAAACTGTGTGCTGATCGGTCATGAGCTTTCCGGCATTGGTCAAGACCCCATTTTTGTCAGCCAAACCGAAGGAGACATAATCGGATGGCTCAAAGCGGAGACCAGTCCGTTCCAGATAGGTTGCTTCCAGAAGTGTAAAGCTGTAATCCTTTTTTACCGCGTCTGTTGTTAGGGTATCAAAGGACTGATTGGTTCCCTTTAAGATCAGTTCATTCACAATGTAATCCGGGGCAATTACGCTTTCATTTCCAACACGGATATATGCTTCCATCACTCCGTCTGCCTTGTAATAATATGGGGTGCTGCGGCCGGGAGAAACCTCCAGAGCTAATAGATTTTTACCATCTTCCTGTAATGGTTTTAAGATAAACTGAGGTAATGGTGTGATTCGTTCTTTGATTAAGCGGCTGATCGCCTCAGCATCCTTTTGAACATCGGACAAGCCGATAGGTTTCCGGTCATCAGAGATTCCGAAAAACAGAGTGCCGCCGATTCCATTGGAAAAGGCACTGACACTTTTTAACCAGCTTTTTGGCTTTTTTGTTTCGAGAGCAACTTTGAAATCACATTCGGTTGCTTCAGCAATGAGCTGTTCTATCATAAAATCCCTCCTTTGAGGTATTGGTAGTTTCTTTATATTATACCCATAAGGAGAGTTTATTTCAACGATAGGCACAAAGAGTTCAGAGAAAATATTTTGAGAGGATGGCGGTTAGACACCGCCTCCTGCTCGTTGGATATCCCCACATAAAACAGGTTGCTTTTGCAGGGCTATGTATGCAATAATATCATTAAATTCAGAAACATGACACAGGTCAAAATGACAATATAGGTAATTGCAAAACTTATAGAAAACATAATTTAATCGTGGAAAATAAGATAAAATGAAATATCCACTTGTCAAACATGGCAAATTCATGTAATGTAGTAATTGCGATGAATTTTCACGAATAAAATCCGTCATATTTTTGGAATAAAATACTAAAAATTGAATTTATGATCTCAAATATTGCAAGTTTTGAAATTAGAATATTCAATATGGTCAAGTGTACGCAGTACACGGACAAAAAGAAAGGCTTTTCGTATGGATTTATTTGATTATATGAGAGAACAGAACAGAGAAAAGGAGTCGCCATTAGCTTCCAGACTTCGTCCAACCACGTTGGATGAGATGGTGGGGCAGCAGCATATTATCGGAAAAGATAAGCTGCTTTACCGCGCAATCAAGGCTGACAAGTTGAGTTCCATTATTTTATATGGACCGCCGGGAACCGGAAAAACGACACTGGCAAAGGTCATTGCCAATACCACAAGCGCTGAGTTCCTTCAGATCAACGCAACTTCCGCCGGGAAAAAAGACATGGAGGATGTCATTGCGCAGGCGAAGAACAATCAGGGCATGTACGGCAAAAAGACGATCCTGTTTATCGATGAGATCCACCGCTTCAACAAGGGACAGCAGGACTATCTGCTTCCGTTTGTGGAGGACGGAACCGTGATCTTAATTGGTGCAACGACCGAGAATCCATATTTCGAGGTGAATGGAGCGCTTTTGTCCCGTTCCATTATTTTTGAGCTGAAGAATCTGTCCACGGAAGATATTAAGACGCTGATCCTCCGGGCGGTGAATGATAAGGAAAAAGGAATGGGCGCTTACGATGCAGTCATTGAGGAAGAGGCATTGGATTTTCTTGCGGACGTGGCAAACGGAGACGCAAGAGCAGCGCTCACAGCAATTGAACTTGGCATTCTGACAACGGAGCGGAGTGATGATGGAAAAATCCATATCACACTTGAGGTTGCCAGTGAATGTATCCAGAAACGTGTGGTGCGCTATGATAAAACAGGAGATAACCATTACGATACAGTCTCTGCGTTTATCAAAAGCATGCGCGGCTCTGACCCGGATGCAGCAGTTTATTATCTTGCCAGAATGCTTTATGCGGGGGAAGATATTAAGTTCATCGCAAGAAGAATTATGATCTGCGCAGCGGAGGATGTGAGCAATGCCGATCCGATGGCACTCGTTGTCGCAACATCGGCAGCACAGGCAGTTGAGCGTATCGGTATGCCGGAGGCACAGATTATTTTGTCGCAGGCGGTCACGTATGTGGCAAGTGCGCCAAAGAGCAACTCGGCAGTCAATGCGATCTTCGATGCGATGGAAGCAGTAAAGAATACGAAAACAGCGCCGATCCCGGTACATTTACAGGATGCACACTATAAGTCATCCGGAAAACTGGGGCATGGTGTTGGATATAAATATGCACATGATTATCCGGATCATTATGTGGAGCAGCAATATCTGCCGGACGGACTGACAGACCGGAAGTTTTACGTTCCGGGTGAGAACGGCTACGAGAAGAAGATCCGTGAATATTTCAAAAAGATCAAGGGTGAGCCAGAAGAAGAGTAAGAGAACATTCCGGGCATGAGATGATCTCTGTTTCACAGGCTGATGAGCAGAGCACATTTTTCCGGTATTGGATCTTTACATATATTAAAAAGCAGGAGGAATTAGAGATGAAGTCCTACGAGGAAATGACAAAAGAAGAGTTATTGAAAGAGAAGGAAGGATTGGAAGCGGAATACAAAAAATTCCAGCAGAGAGGCTTAAAACTTGATATGTCCAGAGGTAAGCCATCCCAGGAACAGTTAGACCTTTCGATGGGAATGATGGATGTACTGACTTCCGGTGTTGATCTGACCTGTGATGATGGTACAGACTGCAGAAACTATGGTGTGCTGGACGGTATCAGTGAAGCAAAACAGCTTATCGGTGATATGATCGAGTGTAATCCGGACAATATCATCATTTATGGTAACTCAAGCCTTAACATTATGTATGACACCATCTCCCGTTCCATGACGCACGGTGTAATGGGAAATACGCCATGGTGTAAATTAGATAAAGTAAAATTTTTGTGCCCGGTACCGGGATATGACAGACATTTTGCGATCACAGAATATTTCGGCATTGAGATGATCAACGTACCGATGCTTCCGACCGGACCGGATATGGATATGGTGGAAGACCTTGTGAGCAAAGATGAGGCGATCAAAGGTATCTGGTGTGTGCCGAAATATTCCAATCCACAGGGAATCACTTATTCGGATGAGACGGTCCGCCGTTTTGCAAGATTAAAACCGGCAGCAAAAGATTTCCGTATTTACTGGGATAACGCATACTGCGTGCATCATTTATATGATATTAACCAGGATCATCTGATCGAGATTTTAAAAGAATGCAAGAGAGCAGGAAACCCGGATATGGTTTACAAATTCTGTTCTACAAGCAAGATCACATTCCCTGGTTCCGGTGTGGCAGCGATCGCAACTTCTGCCAACAACTTAGAGGATATCAAGAAACAGTTGAAGATCCAGACCATCGGCCATGATAAGGTAAACCAGCTGCGCCATGTCCGTTTCTTCAAAGATATCCACGGAATCACAGAGCATATGCGCAAGCACGCAGATTCTCTCCGTCCAAAATTTGAAATGATCCTGGATACATTTGAAAGAGAGTTAAAAGGACTCGGAGCCGGAAGCTGGTACAGCCCGAAGGGTGGATACTTCATCACATATGAGACACTGGATGGATGTGCAAAAAATGTTGTGGCAAAAGCAAAAAAAGCAGGGGTTGTGATGACTCCGGCGGGTGCGCCTTTCCCATATGGAAAAGATCCGCATGATTCTGTCATCCGTATCTCACCATCCTATCCAAGCCTGGAAGATCTTACGACTGCGATCGACATCTTTGTTGTCTGTGTCAAGCTCGCAAGCATTGAGAAACTTTTAGGAGAATAATAGTAAGTTTTTAACCGCTGAAAAGCAAAAGAAAAAGACCTGTGTGTACAATGTCATGATGTTCGCATGACATAGGTACACGCAGGTCTTTTTTTATGAATTATGCCTCAATGGAAGCATCCTCTGTTCCGTTTTTCCATTTGTTGAATTTCTCGACAACTGCGTCGTAGGTTCTCTGGGAAATATCCGGAAGTTTATCTCCCCATGCTTTGGTTGCCTGTTCGAAACCTTTCTTGAAAGCTTCTAACATAGCGTCTGCCTTGTCAGGATCATCACCGGATAAAGCTTTTGCAAAATCAAGAATACGGTCGGAAGTCTGCTCTACACCCCAGTAACCGTCGTCCGCGATATCTGCCTGTGCCTGTGCTTTCACATCGGCTGATACGGTAAAATCACCTTTTGCAAGGAATTTCCACATATCATCTGCGGTGCCGATCGCAACCCCCTGCTTGGTCATCATCTGCTCAACGATGCTGCGGAGCTGTGCAGTGCGCTGCTCTGCGTCAGCTTTTAACTTTGCAACGATCGCTGCGTTGTCGGCCTTGCCTGTTGTTTTATTGGAAGCCTTGTCTGTCCTGGAGTCAGAACTCTTCTCATAAATGACACCGGAAGCTGTCTTGGAAGAATCTGCCTTTTTCGTTATCTCGGATGTCTTTTCTGCTGTTTTTGTTGTTGTCTGTGTAGATGCTGCTGCGGCAGCAGTCACAGTGTTAATGGAATTGATTGCCATATGATCCTCCTTGTCTGGCGAAGCTGGATGCATTTGTTTTTACAGAAAACAAAATGTTCAGCCACCTGAATGAATAGTTATTAACCTTCCATGGTTCTGTTAATTATATCGGACTGGCAAAGAAAAAAGTTTAGTGCCGATTGACCTTTTGGACATAAAATGATAAGATACTAATTGTATACAAAAAACACAAAAAAAACAAGTTTTATTTTAGGTACAATCAATGCGTGTTAGCGACGATTTTGGTAAGGAGAAACTAACCGATGAAGGATATTTCAGTAAAGGCGCTGGCTAAGATCAATCTTGGGCTGGATGTGGTACGAAAAAGAGAGGATGGTTATCATGAGGTCCGCATGGTGATGCAGACCATTCATTTGTTTGACAGGCTGGAGATCTCGAAGAATACTTCCGGTGAGATCACGATGGAAACGAATCTTTCTTTTTTGCCGACGAATGAGAACAATCTTGTCTATAAAGCGGCAAAGCTTTTGCAGGATGAGTTTGCGATAAAAGATGGCGTGCATGTATGGCTGCACAAGTACATTCCGGTAGCTGCCGGGATGGCAGGGGGAAGCACGGACGCAGCAGCAGTGTTATATGGTATGAACCAGATTTTTGATCTGGGACTGACAAGGGAAGAACTGATGGAGCGCGGTGTGAAGATCGGTGCAGATGTTCCGTACTGCATTATGCGGGGAACGGCTTTGGCAGAGGGCATAGGAGAGAAGCTTTCGAAGCTTCCGCCGATGGTGAAATGTCCTGTTTTGATCGCAAAACCGCAGATCAGTGTTTCTACTAAGTTCGTCTATGAGAATCTGAAGTTAGGCTCTGATATGGTACACCCGGATATTGACCGGCTTGTGGCAGATATCAGAGAGAAAGATTTATATAAAATTGCAGCAGATATGGGAAATGTCTTAGAGACAGTGACAATCCCGGCTTATCCTGTGATCGCAGACATCAAAGATCACATGATGGAGCATGGCGCTGTGAATGCCATGATGAGTGGCAGTGGTCCGACGGTTTTCGGTCTTTTTGACAAGGAAGCGATGGCAGTAGAGGCATATGAGGCGATGAAAGCCTCCGGTCTTGCAAAACAGGTATATTTAACGAGTATTTATAATAACGCGCGTAAGTAGAAAGGCATGGTATCAAAGATGACAGAAGATTTAACATTGAATATGGATGCGTATCTTCCGCTGAGAGATGTTGTGTTTAACACGTTAAGAGAGGCTATTTTGAAAGGGGAACTGAAACCGGGCGAACGGTTGATGGAACTGCAGCTTGCGGCAAAACTTGGTGTCAGCCGTACACCGATCCGTGAGGCGATCCGTATGCTTGAGCAGGAGGGACTTGCCGTTACGATCCCAAGAAAAGGCGCGGAAGTTGCCAAAATGACGGAGAAAGATATGGAGGATGTCCTTCAGATCCGTGAAGCGTTGGACGAGCTTGCAGCTAAAATCGCATGCGAACAGATTTCTGAGGAGCAGTTAGAGGAACTGGTTGCGACCATGCATGAGTTTGAGGAATCCACCAAGACAGATAATGTGAAAAAAATCGCAGAGGCGGATGTAAAGTTTCACGATATTATTTACCAGTCAACCGGTAACCCGAAGCTTGTGAATATGTTAAATAACCTCCGGGAGCAGATGTACCGCTATCGTGTGGAATATCTGAAGGATGAGAATAACTATCCAACATTGATGAAAGAACATAAAGATATTGTGGAAGGGTTAGTCCGTAAGAACAAAACGCAGGTGACAGAGACGATGCACCAGCATGTGAAGAATCAGGCAGTCGCAGTTAAAGCTATGATCCAGGAGCAGGAATAAGAAGTGACCGCCCAAAGGACTGGAAAACTGCATAAAAAATGGAAAACCGTACAGACTAGAAAGAGGATAAGCATTTTGCTTATCCTCTTTCGTATTTTTTTAAAACAATTAAGCGGCAAAACTCCAATCTTCACTGTGAATATTATGAAAAATGAACAAAATTTTCGAAGACACGCTTTCGCTACGTGTCGCTCACAGCGGTACTAAGAAGCCAGTCACAACATAGCGTTGTTCCTGCCTTCTAAGGACCAATCGAACTTGTTCGATTTTGGCTCACCCAGTGTCTTCTCAAGCTTTTGTTCATCTTTCATAATTATTTACTGTATTTGGGAGTTTTGCTGGCAGTTTTTTTAATAGAAGAAACAAATAGAAAGGAAACAAACTGCAAATGTCGGAGAATAGTAAGCGTCCGGTGTCGACGGATTTAACGCAAAATATAGAGGAAATGGAATTTTATTTTCATGACTGTGCGGACATTAAAAAGAAGCAGATGAAGCTTGGCAGGAATCAGGATACCGCCTGCTATCTGACCTTTATTGAAGTGTCCGTGGACATGGGAACGTCCGCACTCGGAGAGACTTTAAAATACTTAAATGGACTGACAAGGGATGAGATTCTTTGTACACTGCAGGAAAATGCGCTTGGAATTTCGGATGCAACATATTTTCCGACCATTGAGGAGGCTGTGAGCGGTCTGCTCACCGGGGAGGCGATTCTTTTTGTGGACGGTTTTGACCGGGCAGTGAAAATACCGGATGACGGTTATCCGAATATGGGGATCACAGAGGTGGATTCCGAAAAAGTAATCCGCGGTTCTAACGAAGGTTTCTGCGACTCTGTGAAGCAGAATGCGGCGCTGATCCGGAAAAGGATCCGCTCGCCCCGTGTGAAAGTGAGGGGACTGAAGGCCGGGATCAGATCGAACACGAACGTCTACCTTGTGTATGTGGAGGATCTTGCAAACCCGGGACTTGTAAAAGAAATTGAAAAGAGGCTGCAGGATTTCACAATCGATGGGATATTAGACAGCGGAATGTTAGAACAGTTGGCAGAGAAAAAATGGTATTCGCCATTTCCACAGTTTCAGACAACGCAGCGTCCTGACCGGGCGGCCATGGCGGTATTAGAGGGCAGAGTGATCGTGATGTGCGATAATTCGCCGATCGGTCTGATACTGCCGACGGACTACAATTCATTTATCCGCACCAGTGACGATTATTACAGCCGTTTTGAGATTGCGACTTTCGGGCGGATCCTGCGGTATCTGGCATCCTTTTTTGCAATGACGCTGCCGGGATTTTATCTTGCGGTGACTAATTTTCATACACAGATACTCCCAACCACACTACTTTTGTCGTTTGCCGAGGCGAGGCAGGGTGTCCCCTTTCCGGCAGTCGTGGAAGTGCTTATCATGGAATTGTCGTTTGAACTTTTGCGGGAGGCGGGCGTGCGGCTTCCCGGTGCGATGGGAAATACCATCGGGATCGTGGGTGGCCTGATTATCGGACAGGCGGCAGTCGAGGCAAATCTGGTCAGCCCGATCGTGGTGATCGTCATCTCTTTTACTGCGCTATGTTCTTTTGCAATACCGAACGAAGAATTTGCCACAGCCTTCCGTATCCTGAAATTCTTTTTTATTGCGGTCTGTGCGTGGCTTGGCTACTTTGGCATGCTCCTCGGACTGCTTGCGGTACTCACACATCTGTCGCATCTGACAAGCTTTGGTATTCCGTATCTCATGCCGTTTGTGGGAGCAGATTTGAACAATTATGAGGATGAGCGGGATTTTATCTGGCGGCAGCCTTTCCGGAAACTGCGCAAACGTCCGATTTATGCAAATCCGAAAGAGCGGACAAAGCTGACGTTTTCAAAGAAGAGATAGGTTGAGAAAAGTTTTTATCTTAAGATAAATGGAAATCTGATGAAAAAATGCGCAGATGTTAGAAGAGATAGGGGGAAGTATGTTCTCAGAAAACAATCAAATTTCAGGCAGACAGGTGTTCCGACTTCTGACGTATGACTTTCTTGGAATGGGAACGCTGCTGCTGCCGACAATGCTTGCAGATACGGCAGGGCGCGACGGGATTTTTTGCATTCTGGCGGGGATTTTGTCCACGTTTTTGTACTTGAAATTATTGAGATATCTGTTGAAAGGCATGAAAACAAGTTATCCCGACTTTTTGAAGCAGAAGTGTGGAAAAGTATGCGGTTATGTGCTCTGGGGCGGATATTTTCTGTATTTTATCCTTATGGCTTCGTACACGGCGTATCTGTTTTCCACGCTGATGTTGAATGGGCTTGTGGAAAACATCAGCTTTTATCTGGTGCTGTTGTTGATATTGCTGCTCGCGTTTTATGGAATGGCGGGCGGGATCGAGGGCAGGGCGAGAGTGTACGAGATGCTGTTCTGGTTTCTGATGATACCGCTGTTTCTGATGTTATTTGCGGCGTGCAGGGAGGTGAAGCCAGCCTACTGGAGCCCGGTTTTTGTGGCGGATGGAAAAGAAGTGTTAAGCGGCAGCTATTATGTGCTTTTCTGTTATTCCATGGTGTCGATCGTACTGTTTCTGAAAGAATATGTTGCGGATCGTAAGAAATGCGTTGGCGCAGCAGAAAAAGCGGTCTGGTTTTCCGGCGGCGTATTTGCAGCACTGTACCTGATCCTGATCGGGCTGTTTGGTGTGGAGGCACTGGCTCAGATGAAATTTCCGGCGGTCACGATGATGAGCCGCGTGCAGGTGACGGGCGGATTTTTGAAGAGGACGGATGCTTTTATGTTCAGCATCTGGTTTTTTACGCTGTATGCGATGCTAAACAGCATGGTTTTTTACAGTGGAAATCTGGCTGAAAAAGTGATCCGTGACTGCGGCGGTTATCTGGAAGGGAAAAAAAGAATGCTGCCGTATCTCATTCTGCTTCTTCTGGTGTATGGCGTGACAGTGCTGTTTTACAGAAATCAGCAGTTTTTGGACTGCGTGACATTTCTGCTGTGGAAGATTGGAACACCTTTTGTCGTTGGCGTTCCGGTACTGTTGTGTCTGACCGGAAGAAAGCCGAACCGAGGAATGGAGGAGCGCAGCAGCAAAGAAAATAAGAATGAGAGAAAAAATCATAAGAAAAAAGTTCGTGTGCTGGTGCTAGTATGTTTTTTGTTTGGGTGTCTTTTCTTACAGGGGTGCAATGTCGCAGAACTTGAGGATAAGGCATTCCCGGTTCTTTTGAATATCAGAGATCAGGACGATTTCCAAAATGTGTGGCTGAATCATGAGTATGCAGGAAACAAAGAGGTGGATTACAACCATTTGAAAGTGGTGCTCATTGAGAGGTCTTTTCTGGAAAAAGAGGCGGAAGTGGAAGATATGCTATCCATGCTGGAGCAGGAAAAAGAGGTTCCGTGGAACGCTTATGTGATGACGACGGAAAGCTGTGACCGTCTGGCGCAGACAGAGGGAGAACTTGATGTGCTGCTTGGAAATTATCTGGAAGAACTGCTGGAAAACACATCGGGCATTGACCAGAAAGCGTACCCGACGCTTGGCATGCTCTATGAGGAGCGCGCTAATCACTTAGAGACACTTTATATTCCTTTTGTGGATATAGAGGGGGAGCAGTCCGGGGCAGTGGAGGATGATACCGAGAAGGAGGAAGGACAGCAGCCAGGCATGATCGGGAAACCGCAGATTACAGCCTACGAAGTCTGGAAACGTGGAAGGGCGGTGGGGCTTGTCGATACGGATACCGCACGTGCAGCATTCTTCACACAGAACTTTGCGGATGATTACACCTTACAACTTGCACCGGAACTTTATGTGAAAGTGGATGCAGCTTCCTGCCGAGTCAAAGAAACGGAAAAAATCGGTGCCGGAGGTCTGACAGAGCAGGTTGTCACAGTGACCGTGACCGGAGAAGGCGAAATCTTAAGCGGCACAGTTTCCGCAAGTGAAAAAGAGCAGCTTCTCAACACCCGGATGGAGGACTATCTGAATGCGACCGCCTCACATGCACTTGAGAAAGAAATCGATATTACTAACAGTTACCGGAATCTCGGCGCCGATAACCGCACATGGTATTTTAAGTATCAAAACACTCCTGCCGCTTATGAGAAAGACATCAAGATCCAATATCTGGTAAAAATAAACTGGAAATCGGAATAAATGCAAAGTTTTCGGGAATTATTCAATGTAGGGATAGAAGGTCGATGAGCGAAACTCGAATTTAGGTTATGAAGATTGCGAAAAATGAACAAAAATATTCAAGACACGCCCCCGCTATGTGTCACTCGCAGCGGTACTATATTTCTGTTTATTTTTTGCAATATAACATATTCTATGAGCGAGTTTCGCAAACGCCTAATATTTTGGCAAGTGAAAAGGAGATTTGAATTATG
>ENA-ORMS01001858-ORMS01001858.1-human-gut-metagenome-genome-assembly--contig:-NODE-1858-length-16133-cov-5.510325_pt1 | contig 16133 bp, 17 predicted proteins | sample MGYA00242104_ERZ508997 | MGnify/ENA primary metagenome ERZ508997 (study PRJEB26280, sample SAMEA2338704) | human gut metagenome | biome: human gut; feature: human-associated habitat; material: faeces... | reverse complement strand
ATACTCAGACACAACAGAAGGTTGTTGATCTAATGCAGGAGATTCGCACTTATCTCGGAACTGATCAGAATGCAACATGGCAATCGCTTGCAACGTCAATCCAGAACTTCAATATGGCAGTTGCCGACTATCAGCAGTCTGCGGAAATGGAGCAGCTTATACGAAAAGAGTATGAGCAATCAAAGATTGACTTGAAGCAAGGAAAGATTTCGAAAGAAGCTTTTGATAATTTCAAGCAGACTGCGGATGATGCAAGCATAGCAACAGCCAAAGCCAAAGAGAAAATGGAAGCTTTAGGCATTACCGTAAACTCTGCTACAGATGCAGTCAAGAACTACACATCTGGTCTAACTGCTGCACTCAACAAGCTCGGAACATGGAAAGGCAACGAAGGGTTCTCTGAGGTACAATCATCAGTAGGCAACATAGATGCTTTGAAGGGTGCTCTTGATGAATCTCTCTCCACTATGGGTAATGGTGTAGCTAAGACGATGGGCGCAACCATATCGAAAGGTTTAGGAAGCACTCTCGGTTCAATCGGAGACGGAATAACCGATATGATGGGTAGCGCCCTCGGTTCAATCGTTGGAGTGGTGGCGCAGATACCGAAACTCATCCTCAATCTCGCAAGTTCCATCAAGAGCTTCGTGACCGGTATTCTTGATTCGTTTACTCAGCTACTTCAATTCGAATGGCTATCAGATTTGGTTGACAGCATTCTTGCTTCCGTGGGAAATCTCATTGATGCCATCTTCGACCTTCCCGAAAACCTATTCAAGGCTCTTGAAAGCATTGTTGTTAATGGTGTTGGCGGTCTCTTAGATAACGTGTTAGGTCGTGTCGGAAACATTCTCTCTCTCGGAGCACTTTCATCGAAAGGTCCTTCAGATTGGTTTACCAACTCAAATGCCGAAAAGGTTCAGAAGACTATTGATAGACTGACAGACAGTAACGAGAGATTACAGAAGTCCATCGACAAGCTGAAAGACACCATGACAGGTACGTATGGTAAGGAGTCCACCAATGCTTACAAGGAAGCCAAGCGGCAGCAGGAGACCTACAATCACAACGTCATGGAGATAGCGAAGCAACAGATGAGTTATCATGGTTCGCACCACTCATGGAGTAGTTATTGGAGTGGCTTCAACGATGAGCAGTTGGCTAAAATCAGACAGAACGTGAAGAGTGACTTCAATGGTGATATTACCACCCTCACACCAGAGGAAATGAAGAAGTTGCTTTCATACCAAGATTTGGTTGACAAGATCAGAGGAACAGGTAAGCATTACAAAGGACGTTCTGCTTACGGAGAGTCGGTTCTTGACAAACTTGAAGACTATGCGGACCTTGCAGGTAATCTTGATGAGCTGACCGAGCAATGGCGCGAGTCTATTACTCAGATTTCCTTTGATAGCATGAAGGATAACTTCATCAGTAACCTCATGGATATGAGTAAGTCTGCGCAGGACTTCTCTGATGATTTCGCAGAAATGATGCAGAAAGCTCTTCTCTCCTACTCGATGGAAGACCTCATGAATGGAGAATTGAAAAAACTCTATGAGGATTGGGCAGATGCAATAGATGCTGCAAATGGAGATTCATCGAAAATCGACATAGACGCATTCAACAAGCGTTACGATGATATAGTCCAGGAAGGATTGAAGAGACGTGATGATTGGGCGAAGGTGACAGGCTACACTGGTTCCTCATCCTCATCACAGACCGCAACAAGCGGAGGATGGGCATCTATGGGGCAAGATACAGCAGACGAGCTGAATGGTCGCTTCACCGCCCTGCAAATTGCAGGAGAGTCCATCAAGGATAACACGGATATCATCACAAATGCAATGAATATTCTTGCAAGCAAGGCAGATGAGAGTAATACTATCGTGACGGAAGTTAGGAATCTACTCATCTACGCCAACAGCTATCTCGAAGACATCAAGAAGTACAACAAGCTCATCTACGAGCAGTTTGGCAGTAAGATTGACGATATGAACAGAAGATTAAAGGAAATGTAAGCAACAAGTACAACACTTCATTAAAAACGCTTCGTTATTCTATATTTGTGTACAAAATAATTAAAAAAGTGTGGATTTAAGATACAAATTCACACTTTTTAAAACGTTAAATGTATTTATTCAACAAATATTTCGTATCTTTGCACACGAATAAATTAATGTTGTATAAACTTATAACCATAAGTATATGAAGAAAATATTAGTTATTGCTCCTCATGGTGACGATGAAGTCCTTGGTTGTGGTGGTTACTTATTACAGCAATCAAAAGAAGGAGCAGAAATACACATCATACTTGGAACAATCGGAGGAACAGACAAAAGACAATCTTTTGCCGTTCGTCTGATTGAAAGCAAGGCTGTAGCTGAACGTATAAAAGCACATCTTGTTTACTTATACCCCAATAAGGATGCACTTTTAGATACACTTCCCTCTCGTGACATCATAACAAGACTTGACGAAGAAATAGACAAAGTCCGTCCCGATGAGATATTCATCAATTACAGAAGCCATCACCAAGACCATATCAAAATGTATGATTGTGCAATAGCTTCCATCCGTCTGCGTGAGGGATATTCCCCAAGATTGGTGGCTCTTTATGAATATCCGTTCGTCACCGATGGCATGGACTTGATAAAAGGAGGCAAGATGTACTGCAATATCACTGATGTTATAGATGAGAAAGTAGCATTATTCAATCTATACGCAAGTCAGATACGGCAAACGCCATCACCACTCAACGAGCAAGGTATAAAAAAACTCGCATCTATACGTGGCATGGAGTGCGGTATGGAATATGCGGAAAAGTATTACATTCAAAAAATGATTTTATGAAAATAGTTACTATACATCAGCCAGAGCATCTGTCCTATCTCGGTTTTTTCCACAAGGTATCAATGGCAGATACACTTGTGCTTCTTGACAATGTGCGGTACGAGAAAAACTACTTTCAGAACCGCAATAAAATCAATACAAGCGCAGGAGTGAGATATGTTACAGTGCCTGTCACAAACACCCACACCGACATTTCAGAAGTTCTGATAGCTGACAATTACGAGTTTGTCTGTAAGAAGAACGCAAAGACCATAGAGCAAGCCTACAGCAAATGCCCTTATTGGAGCAAGTACGGAAATTCTTTCTTGGATATATACACGGACTATGGCGTACACCTGTCACTTTACAACGAAAGGCTGTTAAATTTTATCCTCAATGCTCTTGCCATAGATGTGGATTTAATAAAAGCCAGCAGCCTCAATGTGATCGGAGCAAAGACGGAACTTCTTGCATCCATACTCACAAACGTCGGAGCAGACAAGTACATATCGGGATGCAGTGGTCGTGACTATCTGAAACTTGAAAAGATGCCTGTGCCAGTCGAATTTCAGCAGTTCGCTCATCCTATATACACGCAGTGGGGAAAGACAGAATTTCAGCCTTGTATGAGTGTAATTGACGCTTTGTTTAACGTCGGGTCTGATATAATGAACATTATAAAATCGTGCAACAATGGAAAAGGAAGATAAAACGACAAATGGGATGGTTGTCCATTACATGAACATAGAAGAATTGATACCTGCCGACTACAACCCTCGGAGAATCACTCCAGAAGATAGACGGAACATAAAGGCCAGTCTTGAGAAATTCGGCTTTGCCGAGCCTGTGATTATCAATCAAAATCCACAACGTAAGAACATCATTGTGGGAGGACACCAACGTGTGACCGTAGCAAAGGAAGAACTCGGCTATAAGGAGGTACCTTGTGTCTTTGTGAGCCTCGACTTAAAAGAAGAGAAAGAGCTGAATGTACGCCTCAACAAGAACCAAGGAAGATGGGATAATGACAAACTGCAGGAACATTTCAATTTCGATTTCCTCAAAGACATTGGCTTCACTAATTCTGAATTGAGTTTTTGGCTGTCTGACTACGCCAAGAAGTTCAACAGTATTACAAACAACAACTGCGATATGCCAGTAGTACCAAAGTTCTCGGAGAAGTATGCCTGCGTAGTCATTATCTCTACAAATGAAATTGATACTTCATACCTCAAGACTGCGTTGAAAATAGACAAATGCAAGTCCTACAAAAATTCACGGACAGGAGATGGAATGGTTATCAGTGTTGAACACTTCAAAAAAGCTATAGATGGCAGTAAAGATTGAAATCGTCATACCCTCAATGGGTCGAGCCGATAGAGTGATAACTAAAGATTGCATCACTCATGGCATACTTTGTGTTCCCGAGAGCGAAAAACAAGCCTATGAGGAGCACAACCCAGGCATGAATATACTTGCCCACCCCGACAGTTTGAAAGGTCTTGCCTTGAAGCGCCAGTTTATCTATGAGCATTATCCAAACTCGTTCCAAATAGACGACGATATAAAATCCATTAATCGCCTATATACGGAGAGCGGAGAGAAAACATCATTATCGGCTGAAGAAGCCTATGATGTCATTCAGTTCGTTGGCAACATGGCGAAGTTGGCAGGATGCTATTTGTTTGGTCTGAACCACAACGGCAACCCTTTGGGGTATCATGAGTTTCGTCCTATACGATTGACCGGCCCACTCAACGGCTGCATAGGTCTGCTTGAAGGGAGCAAGCTCTATTTTGACAAGAGAGCTGTCGTGTCCGAGGACTACTGGATTGCGGCATTGAACGCATACCACCACAGAATGATGTGGATCGACGAGAGGTTTTCTATTGTAGGCACAGACACATTCCATAATAGCGGTGGATGCTCCAACTACCGAACATTGGAGCAAGAAGCCGAGGATACAATGTTCCTGCGTAAAACTTTTGGAGAGTGCATCACCTTGAAAAAAGACACCTCCATAGCAAAACGGAAGCATCCATATCAACGTGGATTAAATATTCCGTTCTAATAAGCTGATTTTCAGAAGATTTGCTTGCGCATTTCAAATATTTATATTACGTTTGCACCAGTAAAACAATATAACATAATAAATATGAGTACATTTCAAATGAAACCAACGAAGCACGGCTACAACTTCTTTGAGGTTGCCAGTGCTTTTCAAAAGTCCATCAGAAGATGCGACGAGAAGCAAGCAATGTTTTGGGCTGTAGAACTCTATGAGAGCGGCTATCAGCGTTATGCGTGGAAACGCATGCTTATTATGAGTTGTGAGGACTGCGGACTTGGTGAACCAACCACAAACACCATCATCTTCAATTTGAAGCAGACATACGACTATCTTGTATCATTGAAAGAGCGGTCGTTGCCCGAAAAGTTGCCATTCACCCAAGCTGTTCTCCAACTGGTTCACTCACGCAAGTCACGATTTGTTGACCTTGCTATCTCTGTTTACTGGCAAGAGAATGCTACCAAGCATTACGATATGCCTGACTATGTATTTGATATGCACACGCTTCGTGGCAAGCAAATGGGACGTGGACTTGACCATTTCTATGCCGAAGCCGCAAAAATAAACAATGCGAACAAAATGCCAAATGAGGAAGCCTTTGAGCAGATTGCAATGGAAGCAGACAAGGCAGCTATGCACCCTCAATACAAGGAGAACATTAGTTGTACTAAGAAAGAATCTGATGCCCTTGCACAAGGCAACCTCTTTGAGCAGCAGTAATTCGCTTAAATAAGATTCATACATGAACAAAAAACAACCACTCACCAAAAAGCAGAAAGAGTTTCTGAAAGTTTTTGATGGTGTCGCAGGTAATATTTCTATGGCTTGCAGACAAACAGGCATAAAAAGCAGAACAACTTTCTATCGTTGGATGGAGAATGACGAATTTAAGGATGCGGTTGAGAATGTCAACGAGAGTTTTATTGACTTGGCAGAATCTCAACTGCGTTCTGCCGTTGTAGCAGGAAACCTCAATGCTGTATTTTTCCTTCTAAAGACAAAAGGAAAGAGTCGAGGTTATACAGAAACCGTAGAACAGAATGTAAAAATAAACAGTTTTGAACAGTTAATGAAAGATTTCGCCAAAGAAGAAGATTAATGGTAAGTAGTAAAGTCGCACTTCGCAAGATGAGAGAATGGCATGATGATTGGTGTACATTCGCCAAAGATGTGCTTCATGCTCGCCTTGACGAAGAACAGAAAGCGATACTGCGGTCTGTGCAACATAACAAAATGACCGCGGTAGCCAGTGGCACAGCGAGAGGTAAAGATTATATCGCTGCCTGTGCCGCTATGTGCTTTATGTACCTTACTCCAAAATTCGACAAGAGCGGTAATTTAAAAGAGAATACCAAAATAGCCATGACTGCACCTACAGGTCGTCAAGTCACAGATATTATGATACCCGAAATATCTCGTCTTTTCAAAAAGGCAGGATTTCTCCCCGGCAGACTTCTCTCAACTGGTATTCGTACAGACTATGAGGAGTGGTATCTCACTGGCTTTAAGTCTGCAGAAGACAACACAGAGGCATGGTCGGGATTCCATGCAGTAAACACCATGTTTGTTGTTACGGAAGCATCGGGTATCTCCGATTCTGTATATAATGCAATCGAGGGTAACCTTCAAGGTAACTCTCGATTGCTATTGGTATTCAACCCAAACGTTACTACAGGGTATGCAGCCAACTCCATGAAGTCTCCCCGATTCAAGAAGTTTAGATTATCATCCCTCAACGCAGAGAACGTGGTAAGCAAGAAAAACATTATCCCTGGTCAAGTTGACTATGAATGGGTAGCCGATAAGGTCTCAGCATGGGCACAGAAGATCAGAAAGTCTGAGTTTGATGAAGGTCGTGGTGATTTTATGTGGGAAGGTGGATATTACACTCCAAATGACCTCTTCCGTGTTAAGGTCCTCGGTATGTTTCCGAGAGTTTCCGAAGACACACTCATACCTATGGAATGGGTAGAATTAGCCAACAAACGATGGCTAGAATTTCAAGATGAAGGTTATGTAACCAAAAGACATCTTCGTCTTGGTGTAGACGTTGCAGGAATGGGACGAGATAGATCATGTTTCGTGGCTCGCTTCGACAATTATGTTTCTGAAATAAAGTGCCATAATTCGAGAGGAACAGCAGACCACATGGAAGTAGCAGGTATTACACGAAGTTATCTCATGTCTGACAAAAAAGCAAAGGCATTCATTGATACTATTGGAGAGGGAGCAGGAGTTTATTCAAGACTGGTCGAACAACAATGTTCAAATGTTTACTCATGCAAGTTTTCAGAAAGTGCAAAGAGCCTACACGATGTGACACACTGCTATACATTTGCGAATATGCGAGCATATCTGTTTTGGTGTATACGTGATTGGTTAAATCCGAAAAATGGATTTCATCCAGCTTTACCTCCCGATGATGAACTGATGCAGGAGTTGACTGAGCCACATTGGAAATTCCAGTCTGACGGGAAAATAATCATTGAATCGAAAGATGAAATCAAGAAGCGTATGAAACGTTCTCCCGATAAGATGGATGCTCTTGCCAACACCTTCTATCCGCATGATTACGATAGAGATAATGATTTGCAATTATTAAATAGTATTTTATAAATTAGGTAGATACAGAAAAGTTTTGTAACTTTACATCATGAAACGTTCTTTTAACGTTTCATTGTTTTTAGTGCACTTTGACCGTGAGGTTAGAGTGCCTTTTTTGTATATTAACATTCAGTAGCATCATGTTAAATTGTTTTTGCTACATTTTATCAATTTAGTTTGCGGTACAATTTAGTAACACTAGTCAAGTTAATTAAATGCCAAATACTTCATATAAGCCATTCCAAGAGGTACAAAACATAGCTCCCATATACTTACATATATTTTCCGTTAATCAGCAATACAGCGGCTTTTAGGATTCTATTAACATATTAAGTATCAATAAGTTAAACTAAAGCTAAACCCGATAAAATATTTGGTAATACAATATATATTTTGTACCTTTGCACCATCAAAACAAAATAATAACAACAATTTAAAGTGACAGAATTATGGAAGCAAAGATTTTTACAAAGGTTAATGACGGAAGTTACAAAGAATACTTCAAAGGCAGTCAGAAAGACGTTTATGCTCTTAGCGCACAATTAAGAGCAAGAGCTACCTCAAAGGGGTTCAAAAGACACTACGATGGATGCGGCAATATCGGTACATCTATCAAGTACACCAACAAAGACAGCGTTGTTTATGTTCACATCTGCACATCAGAAGAGCAGGAAAGAATGTTTCGTTTCAACTATCAATTCTAATCATCATGACAACACAAGCACAAGTAACAGAACGCTACAATAGCGTTATTTCCTCATTTAAGAGCGGTTTAGTGAAGAACCCTAAACTAACCCTCAAAGACCAAGTAAAAAAGTCTCATATCGAACCAAACTCTTTCTTCCAATGGTTCAAAGAAGAGGGGTTTGATGCACGAAGAATCAAAACCGATGTATTAAGAGAGCAACGCAACCTACGCAAGAAAGCAGAGCAGGAAGCCTCAGCAAAGAAGAAGTTGGCTGCAAAACAGCAATACATCAAGAACTCCAGTGTTGATCGTGTCTATCGCCACAAGGTAGTAGAGAAAGCCAAGGAGTATGAGCAGCTGATGATAAACTTTCTAAAGAAGAAGTATGAGAACATTTGCAACCTTGCATGGAACGACATAGAAGACGCTATTGGCGATGTTTACTATCGGCTGTTAGTAGAGCCATCAACCCTCAAAATCGACCTTTCAGATGAAGGAAGGTTTCGTGCACTTCTATGTACCAAAGCAAGACAGAGTATGATGAACCTACGTAAGCAGAAGAAGGAAACACAATGCAAGGTAGTTGACCTTGGAGCTTGGCACAAACTTCCCACTCCTGCAAATGCGATTCAGATGATGGAAGTAGAACACCTGCAGAATCTCTTGGATGAAGCAATCTCCACCATGCCCGAAGAAGTGCAAGGCATGCTCACCCTACACTATCAAGGAGCTACAGAGAGGGAAGCAGTAAGAGAACTTAATATAAAAAATATCGACTATAGAAGAGCGTTAGAGGAGTTCACGGAGAAGACAAGAGCATACGTTTCAGAAAGAATGCCGTGGGAGTAAAATAAAAATGGGAGCTATCTTCACAGACGGCTCCCCAAACACACCATAAATCAAAACAAAATAATACAACAATCCTTTTGCAAGAATCGAGGTTATGGAGCGTTTAAAAATATCAATAAATAATTGGCTGCAAAGATACAACTTTGCTTTTAAATAACCATACCAATAAGAAGTTTTATTCCGAGACTACTCATGTGCAGCAAAGAAATCGTGGGTATCTGTTTTGTAGAAGAACCCATTAGGAACTTTTTCCTTTATCTCCACATCAGGTTCTGAATCAAGGAACACCTCTCCTTTGGAATCTTTGTAGAAACGAAGTTGGAAAGTGTAATGCTCGTTGGTCTCGTCTTCCACAACAGAAATCTTATCACCATTAAGCGTATAGTTTCCATAATGGCGGTCTGTCACAGCGTACCCTGCGGTTCTTGCCCAGGCAATTCTATTTCCCTTGAAACCTACATAGTCATATTTTGAAACACCCGAATGACGGTTCTCTGCCCAAGTGGTGTTATTTAAGCCCTCTACAGAGACATTAAAATAACCACTATCATTATTACCATCATCACTCTTTGAGCACGATACAGCGAAAATAAGCACCAAAATAGGTGCAATCAAAAGCAATAATTTCTTCATTGTTTTATCTTGTTTAAAATATCAGTTACTTCCTCCGGTGATTTTGCAAAATACATTTCTCCATTGCATCTTATGAATGCGGTGAAGTCAGTTGGTCCATCAGCCAATAACTCGGAAACAGAAATACCAATTATGTCGGCAATCTCCTTCAACTTGTTTAAAGTTGGGTTTCCGTTACTTAGCATAGTAGAAAGAGATTGTTGGGTAATACCCACTTTCCCATCTTTCCCCTTCATCTTGGTAGCCAAAGCTGAAAGCGTCCAACCTGCGCTTATAATTTTGTCTTTAATATCCATAATATATAAAAGTTTAATTTGTGGCTGCAAAGATAATACACTTTTTCGAGATATCTGCAACTACAACTTATACTTTAAGAAAGTTTAATAGTTAAAACTTTTAAGTTTAGAAGTTTTAAAAGTTAAACTAAAGTTAAACCCGATAAAACATTTGGTAATACAATATATATTTTGTACCTTTGCAACATCAAAACAAAATAATAACAACAATTTAAAGTTTAAAGTTATGAGCGCAACAAGAAAGAATCAGTTGAAATCAGTGATGAAGCTCGCTTGGCAGTTCATCAAAAAGAATGGTTACACCCTCTCAGAAGCACTGAAGGTTGCTTGGGCTAACATCAAGCTCCACACAGCGATGAAGAACAGAATCGTTAAGTTCTACTTCCAAAAGGTTGACGGTTCTATAAGAGAAGCATACGGAACACTCAAAGCAGAATTACTTCCTGCAACCTCCACCACCACAAGCGGAAGAAAAGAGAATCCGACCATCCAAACCTATTTCGACACCGAAAAAGAGGAGTGGAGATGCTTCAAAAAAGCAAATCTCGTAAAATTAGGAGTGTACTAAGAGCAATAAAACAATCGGAAACGGAAGTGCACTAAGAGCAATTAGAACATTATTCACACCATTTAAAATTAAGAAGAAATGAACAATATTATATTATCACAAGGAGCAACATCAGTTATCAATCAGTTAATGGACCAGGATGGTCTGAACGAGCAGAAAGCAATGATAGCAGAAGCAATGAGCGAAGCTACTCAACTCGTAACCTACTGCGATGCCAAGGATTCAATTCTTTCATTTGTACTCAGCCAGTACAACGAGTTGGTAAACATTCTTTCAACTTGTCAAACAGCATAGGAGGACGGATCATGAAGACAACAAAGCAAATCACCATAAACACCGCAATGAAGACAATAGCAGAAGCCGATGTAATGAGCGGACGAATGGATGCTCATCTTTTTCAAACCTCCCCAACCTACAAGGAGGAGTGGGAACGCTGCAACCTCATAGACCTCCAAGTCAGAATAGAGTTGGATAGCAACCAACCTCCAAAGAAGAAGTTCGAGCAAGATGCCTATTACATCAAGCTCCGTGAGAAGTTGAAATTTGAGAAGTTCAGAACCGAGTTTGAACGCAAATACGCATAAACTATGGCAGTAACTAGTAACGAACCGAAAGTAAACGCAGCAAGCAGGTATAGCATCAACGAAACCTGCAAGCTGCTTGGTATCTCCCGAAAGACCCTACAGAAGTACACCGAGTACGGTATGATAAGATGCGGGTTTCGGAAAGCCACAATGAAGAAATTCTATACAGGACTTGAAATCATTGAATTTTGGAGAGCAGCAGTTTAAAAGATATTCCATCTGTCACGGGGTGTCGCATCACGACCAATTTGTTTTGATATTTGATAGTTGTGCTTGGTCGATGATGCTGACACCCCTTTTTGTTTCTCAACCTTCCTCGAAAATTAGAACCTCTAAGAGGTTTTCGTATTTTATCCTATAAACTATCCATCAATCAATCAAAAGAAGCTCACAGCGAAAATATTTGAGGTCTTCTTGTTTTTTTAAGTTTCTCCCAAACTACCACAAACATCAAGCAAAACAAGCAAATGGTTGTCATTGTCATATCAGTGCAAAGTTTTACGAAAGATTAACGGAAGTAAAAAATCGGTGGTATTGAAACCCATATTTGTTACTCGTTTTGTTTTGTCTTTGTTATTTTCTACACATCACTTTGTGTCAAACATACTGACCACAAGCCATTTACAGAGTTTATAGAAGATTATTGTATCAAACTATAAACGATTAAGATTATGTCAGTAACATCATGGGGCATATGCTCTATCTACGTTCAAGAGGTAGGTAGCAAAAAGAACGAGTGGGATAAGCTTCCTACTCCAAAAGATGGCACAACGCAGGTAACACCTACGAAAGGCGATACCATGACTCAGGTTGAGGAAGGTGGCGGAATTGTTGACCGCAAGACAAAGAAGTCCACATACGAGGCTGCATATCAGCTCTTCATCAAGAAGAACCAGTCGCAGCCGTTCAAGACAATCGATGGCACCGTAGAGGGTAACTACCGTTTGGCTATCCAGCCGGAAGACGCTGAGCTTCCTGGCGTTTATATGGGTAACACTACTGTCGGTGCGGAGGAGGCCTATACAACTGAGGGCGGTGCTCTTATCACGTACACACACTCAGCTCTCATTCCAGAGGGGGACGTGGTGGCTAAGACCACCAACTCAAGGAATGAAGATGTCTATTGCTCTTACCGTTGGCGTGTCATTACTGCCATAAAGGGAACAGGTGGAAAGTATGCCTTGACTTTCAAGAAACCGCAGGACGGCGATACCCCTCCTGCTGAAATCACGGAAACCTACGCAGAGACATAGGCATATTCTAATATCCCTTCAGCCGACTGAGGGTTATCAGTCGGCAAACTACCCAAGTAGCTCAGGGGAAGAGCGAGACCAAATAGTCCGTCACATGAAATCCAGTTGGTCTTTAAAAAGCTGGTTGAAAGACGCAGGTTCGAGTCCTGCCTTGGGTGCTAACAAAAATCTTATTGGCTTATGAAGAATGACATCGAAATTGGCACAAAGATAGCCATGGTCTTAACAGATACACCTCTAGGCATACAGGTAGGTAGAAGGCATTTGTTTATCTACCCTCAGACTTTAGGCAAGATGTATTTGACTGCTCCATTGATTAAGCAGCTAGGCATCAAAGATGATAATTTGAAGCTGAATCCACTCATTGAAGCACTCCGTGTAGTAGATGAGAATCGAAGCATTTGTTGTAAGCTAATAGCCTACCACACTCTTCAGAAGAAATCCGATATGCTCAGTTCACGCATATTAAAGGCAAGGGAAAACATTATCTTCAAGTTCTGTGATAACGATGACATAGCAACCCTTCTCATCACCATACTCTCAGATAACAAGCTTCATGACATCATCACGGAATGTGGGATAGACAAGGAAGCGGAGCGTATGGAAAAGATAAACCAAGCCAAAGACTCCAGTAATCAGTATATCTTTGGTGGCAGAACCATTTGGGGCTCTCTCATTGACGCAGCTTGCGAGAGATACAAATGGACCCTTGACTATGTTCTGTGGGAAATCTCATACAACAACCTCACGCTTATGATGAAGGATAAGATAACTTCCATCTATCTATCCGATGAGGAAAGAAAGAAGGCTCACATACCATCAGCAACAGAGAAGGTCTTCAGCGGAAATAACAAAGAGGACATCATGGAGCTGATCAGACAGAGCGAAGAGAATCCAATTTAACCTCCAACACTAACCAAGACAAAGTAAAGAATAAAGGTTTGGGGGAGGAGGTGCACCTTTACGTAATTGACAGAATAAAAAAATGGCAAGTATCAAGTTTGACATAACAGGTGATAATTCATCCGTACTGAAAGCCTTTCGTGGGGTGCAGGATGGAGTATCACAGACAGCAAGAGTAGTCGAGCAGCAGGGTCAGAGCATTGAGAATGTTTTCAATCGCATCAAGTCTGTTGCATCGGTTGCTTTCGCTGGGTTCACGGCAAAGGAAATCATCAGCACACTGGGTACTGTCCGAGGAGAGTTTCAGCAGTTTGAGATTGCCTTTGAAACCATGCTCGGTAGCGGGCAGAAGGCAAAGGGAATGATTTCAGACCTCGCCAACCTTGCTGCTTCTACACCTTTTGACATGAAGGGTGTTGTAAATGGCGCAAAACAACTCCTCGCATACGGATTTGCAGCTAACGAGATTACCGATACTATGAGAAGGCTCGGTGACGTATCAGCAGGATTGGGATTGAACTTGCAGGACCTCACATGGCTCTATGGTACCACGATGGTACAAGGTCGATTGTTCACAAGAGACTTGATGCAATTCACAGGTCGCGGTATTCCTTTGACAGAGGAACTTGCCAAGCAGTTCGGAGTTACCAAGGATAAGGTTTCGGAATTGGTGACAGCAGGTAAGGTAGGTTTCCCCGAAGTAAAGAAGGCTATCGAAAGCCTTACCAATGAAGGCGGCAAGTTCGGTGGATTGATGGAAAAGCAATCTCACTCTATTACTGGTCAGATAAGCAATATCCAAGATACCATCGAAATGGCTATCAATGACCTCGGCACACAGACCGAAGGCTTGATGAATGATGCTTTGGATATCACATCAACGGTTATTGAACATTGGAAGGAGATTGGTGAGGTTGTCCTTGCAGCCGCATCTGCCATCGGTCTTTATAAGGCAATGGCAGTTAGTATAGCAGCCTTTGACACAGCAACAACAAATGCAGGATATGCAGCCGAGTTGTCAGCTCTTGAATCTTTGCTCCCTATGAAGGAAGAAGCGAAGAAGACAGACCTTGAAGAAGCAGTAGCCAAAGGGCAATTATCGGCAGCACAGGCAGAGTTGGTAGCATCTAAGCGTGAAGAGGTCGCGGCTTACGTTGCCGAACTACAGGCGCAGGCAAAAGTAAAGGCAGACGCAGCCACCGCAGCCGCAGAGGAAGTGAAGGCATTGGAGAACAAACTTGCAATGCAGGACAATGAGGTCCAATCACTCCAAGATGCTTACGATGCCCTGCAATCCTATACAGATGGGCAGAAGATAGAGACAGCAGAAATCAAACTCAACACTGCCGTTAACGAAAGGAACAACATTGCAAAGCAACTCCATACGGCTAGAGAAACCGCTGCAACCGCAGCCACAGAAGCAAATACAGCAGCCAATACGGCAAACACTGCATCCCAAGGTTTGAATACCGCAGCTACCGCAAGAGACACCGCAGCCAAAGGAATATGGGCACAGGTCACCCTTCTCTGCAAAAGGGCACAGGACGCATGGAATGCTTCTATGTTCTCAAGTCCTCTTTTTTGGATAGCTGCCACCATCGCAGCAGTAACCTATGCCGTATACAAGTTAGCAACAGCAGAGACGGCACATGAAACGGCAGTAAGGAAATCCAATGAAGCATGGGATGAGTTTGACAGCAAGGTCAAGGAACGTCAGCAGAATATCGAAAGCCTTATCAGAACAATTCAGTCTGAGACAGCTACAGAATACGAGAAGGCAGAAGCTTACCAAAAACTCTCCAACCTCGCACCTCAGTTAACGGAACAATACTCACAAGCTCAACTTGCATCTGCTGACTTTGCTAAGACGCAGAAGGAAGTTGCCGAGAACATGGATGAGTTGAAGTACGACAAGGCTGTTGAGGAAGTTGAGAAGTATCGAAAGAAGGTTGAGGAGCTTCAAATGCAACTCAGAGCAGACGCAGCCAATGGCGGTCAAGGTAGCATCGCTATCTCATCACAGATAAGCCAAGCCCAAGCAGACCTTGACCAAGCAGAAGAAAAGCTTTCCAACATCATCCAACTTCGAGACCAAGCAGCCGAGAATGCAAAGCCTATCGAAGTTCGCTTGCAAGAAGCGCAGGAGAACGAAAGTATACGCCAAGAAATCTTTGACTTCTATGACGAAGCAATCAATCTGGCTAACGATTGGCAAGCTGCCAACGAAACCATCAACTATGCCACAGGTGAGAGTAGATTGGATGCGTTCATCAATAAGGCTCAGAAAGAGATAGCAGGTCTTCGAGAAGACATCAAGAAGAATCCTGCTGATCTGAATCTCCGCATGCAGGAGTCTGAGAAAACAAAGGTTCTGAACAACCTCTTAGCTATGAAGAGGAATTGGGCGGTCACAGGCGCAACGACTATTCCTTTGATTTTTAGGGCTCAATGGAACACCGCTAAACAATCCCTCAACCAAGCCAAAACAAAAGCACAAGCATTGGCTAATACAGGTTCTACGGAATCCTACCAGCAAGCTTACAACAAGGCGCAACGTGAATACTACGCAGCCAAGAAGAAGGTTGCTGCTATGGAGAAAAATAAGAGCAAATACACTGCTGCTCAGTACGAAACAGCAACGCAAAACTTAAAGGCAAACAAGGATGCTTTTGAAAAGCTAGGTGGCGACGTAAGTGGGAAGTCAGCTAAAGCGGTAGTTACAGCACGTAAAAATCGCATCAAGGAAGAAAACAAGACTATCAAAGCCCAAGAGGATTTAAACAACCGCTTGAAGACTTTGCAGCAGAAAAATACAGATGAAACTATCTCCCTCATGCAGGAAGGCACGGAGA
>ENA-ORMS01001838-ORMS01001838.1-human-gut-metagenome-genome-assembly--contig:-NODE-1838-length-16297-cov-3.061446_pt1 | contig 16297 bp, 14 predicted proteins | sample MGYA00242104_ERZ508997 | MGnify/ENA primary metagenome ERZ508997 (study PRJEB26280, sample SAMEA2338704) | human gut metagenome | biome: human gut; feature: human-associated habitat; material: faeces... | reverse complement strand
TCCTCTATAGCTGTCATCCACGCTCACGCAATCGTCTTTTAGCATCAGGTTTCCAGCTCGACCCACGTGTCATCCAGCATGAGCCTCTTGGCTTCCACGATTACAATTGCCTTCAGATGAATGCTTTTGCCGTAGTGAGCGACAGCGGCACCCTACCTGAAGAATCTTCATTCTTCACCTCCGTAGGTCATCCGTTCCCTGCTATCTGCATCCGTACCAGCACCGAGCGTCCCGAAGCCATCGACAAGGGCGATTTCATCATTGCAGGTATCGACGTGGAGTCACTTCTTCAAGCCGTAGATACTGCTGTAGAACTATGTCGTGATGGTCAGCATGGTATTCCAGTGCCTGACTATGTGGACGAGAATGTATCAACCAAGGTAGTTAAAATAGTACAGAGCTACGTGGGTATTGTCAATAAAATGGTGTGGAGGAAATAGCAACAATTTTGAAATATGGTATATAGAAAATAACTTATTTAGCTGGCGATTTTATGAGGGAGAAGCAGTTGTTCTGGCAACATGGATAAAAAAACACTATCCTAATCAAACGTGCTTCACTGATTCTTTCGCTTGGGGAAGTGCAGATCAATTACTAAAAGAGATAGACAACAAGTATTGTTGGAAGAAACTTTCAAAACATACGACTGTCAAAAGAGAAATTTTACGACATCTCATGTTCATGCGATTCTTTCAATATCCTTGTTGGATATTATTAAGTCAAGTAAAATCTGCATATTTATAGAAAGTCAGGAATCTGTTTCCCATACAAATGGTTTGAGAAAAAACATTCTCACTCTGGTTGTATGAAGAAATCATATTTATGAAATTATTACAGCCCATTAAACGACAGATACTTTGTAGAGAAGCTTCTACAATAGAAAAATCTTTCAAATGTACATATGATGCTTCGGCTATAGACATATTTCCTTTTCTCCATCGAGATGAACTTTGCCATTTGAGAAATGAATTAAACGATTAATAAAAACATATTGTATAGTAGTTTTTATTTCGATGTTCAATTTTAAATAGTAACAAGACAAAATAATGAATCAACTAAAAGCAGGCGCATCGCTGAATTATGTGTCGATATGTCTCAATATGGTGGTGGGAATTATATACACACCATACATGTTGAGAATGTTGGGACAGTCGGAGTATGGACTGTATTCGTTGGCTGCATCAATCATAGCATATCTTACTGTACTTGATCTTGGCTTTGGCAATGCCATTGTAAGGTATACCGCCAAGTTCCGGGCAGAAGGAAAACAGAGAGAACAGGAAGAAATGTTCGGAATGTTCTTCATCCTATATATAGGTATAGGCATTGTAGCAATGATAGCGGGAAGTGTGTTGTCACTGAATGTTGAAAATCTATTCTCGCGTTCAATGACAGCAACTGAAGTGGAACGCACCCGTATAATGTTATGGCTGATGACATTTAACCTTGCTTTCACATTCCCTATGAGTATATGGGGAAGTATCATGACGGCGTATGAGCGATTTATCTTTCAACGGATTGTCAGCATAATTCGTACAGTATTGAATCCTGTGGTTATGGTGATGTTATTGGTCGTAGGTTATAAGGCTGTGGCAATGGTTGTTGTCACTACAGTTTTCAATATTGTAACGTTATTGATTAATTGGTGGTATTGTAAGAAATATTTAGAAATAAAGATTCGTTTCGCAAGATTTAAATGGACGTTCTTGAAAGAAGTGTCTGTTTATAGTTTTTGGATATTTCTCAATGCCATAATGGACAGAATCTATTGGAGTACAGGTCAGTTTGTTTTAGGTATATATCGTGGTGCCGTAGGCATCGCTGTTTATGCTGTAGCCATACAGTTACAAAGTATGTATATGATGTTTTCAACAGCAATAACTGGTGTTTTCCTTCCCAAAATTACGGCAATGGTGGCAAAAGGAAATAGCGAAAAGGCTGTATCTGACCTTTTTATTCGCACTGGGCGTTTGCAATATATAGTGATGGCATTCATACTTACGGCATTTATTGTTTTTGGTAAGTCGTTTATTCAGCTATGGGCGGGTGATGGATATGAAGATTCTTATTACTTCTGTATAATGTTCTTTATTCCATTATTTGTTCCACTCATTCAGACACTTGGTATTACAATATTGCAAGCTCGCAACCAAATGAAGTTCCGTTCGCTAACATATATAGTGATTTCGTTGTCAAGTCTTGTATTTTCCATATTGCTTGCAAAGCCATATGGAGGTTATGGATGCGCTTTTGCCACAGGTTGGGCATTGCTACTTGGCCAAGGTGTAATAATGAACCTATATTATCAGCATAGACAACATTTGGATATAATGAGTTTTTGGAGAGAAATAGCTAAAATGAGTACTATCCCTGTATGTTTTGTCACGATAGGATTACTTGTAACAAGCAGTTCTTTTTTTGCAGACGTTTCTTTAGCAAAATTTGTTGGTACAGGATTGTTGTTTTCAATTGGTTATATTGCTGCTTTTTGGAAGTTTAGCATGAATTATGAGGAAAAGAACTTATTCAAGAAGCCTTTAATTGCGTTATGGCAGAGATTATAGTGTAAATACTCAAAAATAAAATTCACATAAGATATGTTATCAATTACGATTTTGCAAAGAAAGACAATAAAAACGATTAGTCAAATTTTCGACTTTTGTAACGCATTTATTAAAACCATTCAATTTCTAAACACAAAAAGCGAAGAGAGAATTCTATTAAATGCATGGTTTTTTGTGGGTAAGAATAAAATAAGGAGAAACAATTGGGGCGATGATATTAATTATTGGTTTCTCAAAGAACTTACAGATAAGAAAATTTTTAATTATTCTAATTTGATAGCTTGGATGATTCCTCAAAGTGAAAATAACATCTTGGCAATAGGTTCTATTATAGAGTCACACTGCAAATCGAACAGTATCATTTGGGGAAGCGGAGCAATGAATGCGCAACACATTTTGCAGTGTAGACCAGCAAAGGTCCTTGCTGTTAGAGGACCTTTGACGAGAAACCTACTGTTATCAAAAGGTATTGATTGTCCTATGATTTATGGGGATCCTGCCTTATTGCTTAGTCTTTACTATCATCCTAAGGTAGAAAAGAAATATAAAGTTGGGATTATTCCGCATTATATGGATTTGCGAAATCCATTAATAGAAAAAATTGTAAAAAGTAGTGATGATATAATACTCATTAATCTGAAGAATTATGATGATTGGCATGAAATTCCAGACAAAATAAATGAATGCGAGATGATATTGTCCAGTTCATTACATGGATTGATAGTTTCAGATACATACAATGTTCCAAACGTATGGGTATCATTCTCTAATGGAGTAATTGGGGGAGGAGAATTTAAATTCATGGATTATTTCGCATCAGTCCAAAGGAATACTATGAAACCTATTAAAATAGAAAGTATAGCTGATTTCTCCAAATCTATTCATGCAAAGAATAAATGGGAACCGATACATTTTGATTTCAAACAATTGATTGACAACTGTCCTTTTGACATTAAAATTAAAAGGCATACTGATTAAACATTTGATAAATCAAAGATGGAAATTTCTCATTACGATATTTATTAATAAAATGGTAAAGATAAGTGTAATCGTTCCAGTATACAATGTAATCTCATGTATTTCTCGTTGTATTGACAGCATTCTTGAACAAACGCTTACAGATTGGGAACTGCTACTCATAGATGATGGTTCAAGTGATGGTAGTGCTTTAATATGTGATGATTATTCGTCAAAAGACAAACGTATAAAGGTTTTTCATAAAGAAAATGGAGGCGTTAGCTCGGCACGTAATTTAGGTATAGAACAGGCGAGTGGTGATTGGATTGTTTTTGTAGATTCTGATGATTGGTGCGAACCAAATTATTTGTCTGATTTCTTTGTGGAAAATCAAATAGGAAGTGATTCTATCGTACTCCAAGGAATTAAGAAAGAGTCAAATGGCGTTGTTGCAAAAAAGATGGTTTTTAAAGACAAAAGCTATTCGAATATTGTAGAAGGAGTACTTGAAAATAGTTTGTTGATTTATGGGGCACCTTACAGTAAACTCTTTTCAAAGTCTCTAATCATAGGGAATGGCATACGCTTTCCCCAAGACTACTCTTTTGGTGAAGATGCAGTTTTCTTTTTTAAGGCATTGTCACTTGCTAATAAAATTATAACGACTTCTGCTTGTAATTACCATTATGTGGATGCTATAGAGAATTCATTATCAAAAAAAAGGCATCGTTTTGAACATCTCTCAGCCTTCTTGATAGACAGTTTGATATTTGTGAGAATTATAGATGAAAAATATAAAAGTGGTGGCAATTTGGTAAAGGCATATATGCCTAACTATAGAAGTGTTATGGTTCGTGCTATTACAGATTTGTATAATTTGAACTATACGAATAGTCAAAAAAAACAATGTTTTGATAAAATGCGCAATGAACTACTTGTTCCTGAAATGACGGGACTAAGTGTTTCTTTATTGAGATTTGTACCAAGTGTTATTTTGGTACTGTTTTTTAATATAATATATAAATTGAACAAGACGTTTGGATTCATTAGAAAAGTGAATGGATTTATAGCTCATTGAAGCTATATTTATTTTGTTTGTATATGAAGAAAATACTATTTATACATAGCTCACTTGGTGGTGGCGGTGCAGAAAGAGTCCTAATAGATATTTTGAAAAATATAGATACGGACAGTTTTCAAGTAGATTTGTTGCTTATATATGGAACAGGTGTATACATGAAAGATATACCTGCAAACATTAATTACATCGGTTGTTTGTATGAAAAGAAACGCCCATTTTGGAAATGGTTTGTAGCAAGGCTGCATTTGGGACATTTGTTCGAATGTCGAGAGATAAGACGTGTGATGAAAGGCATATATTATGATACAATTGTGTCGTTTATGGAGAATGGTCCATTGAAATATCATGGATTTATAACAGATAAGGCACAAAATAATGTTTCATGGGTACATACAGATCTTCTAAATAATCATTATTCAAGATGTAGTTTCCTTTCTGATAATCATGAAAAGAAGATATATCAGAAGATGAATACAATTGTTTTCGTTTCGGATACCGCTTTAAATAATTTCCAAAAATTATTTAATCTACGAAATGTCAACATGAAAGTCATACACAATCCAATAGATGCAGTACGTATACAAACTAGATCTTTAGAAGAAAGTGTTCCTAAAATCAAGTTTACCTTATGTGCAGTTGGTAGAATTTGTCCGCAAAAAAGGTATGACAGATTGTTGCATGCTGTAAAAATTCTGTATGATAAAGGATGCGACATAACTGTCAATATATTGGGTACTGGTTATATGGAGGCAGAAATAAAGAAAATGTGTTCTTCTTTGAATTTGGATACTATTGTTAATTTCTTAGGCTTTAAAGAGAATCCATATCCATATATCAAAAATTCGGATGTTTTTTGTCTTAGTTCAGATACTGAAGGATATCCTACTGTTGTTTGTGAAGCAATAGTTCTTGGAGTTCCTGTTGTAGCGACAGATATAGTTGGCTCTCGTGATATAATAGGGCAAAATGAATATGGATTATTAACAGGATTGACTCCAGAATCTTTTGCCGATGCTATATATTCACTGTATAATGATGAGAGCTTGTTGAATTATTATAAAAGAAAGGCATCTGAAAAAGCAAAAGAATTTGGTATAAGTAGAGCAATAAAAGAAATCAATACTGTAATATAAACATGATTTACTTCTTCTTTTCATTATTTTATTTCATTTTATTTGGCGTGTTAGCCTTTTCCAAAGTAAATGACAAACAGTTTTACAAATTATTGTATGTAATTGTTGTGTTGTTTTGGGGGTGCTCATATACCTATGCACCTGATTTGAGTGGATATATGGAGTATTTCTATAGAGAGGTTAAAACATTATCACAAGGTATAGATTTACGGGCACATGGCTTCGAAGAGGGTTTTAATGTATTTGCGGCATTAAGCAAATCCTTGATATCTGAGTATATCTTCTTTCAAATACTGCTCTTCGCAACTGAAATGTGTCTTGTATTGAGTGGTATAAGAAAAATATTGTCTGGTAAGCAGGCTAGAGTTGCTTCGGTCTTGTTGTTTTTTATTTATCCATGTATGTTGTCTGCACCAAGACAAGGAATGGCAATCGCATTGATTATCTATGCTATTCCGTTTATCCAAAAAGGCAATTACAAAAAATACTTCGGATTACTAATTGTGGCATTTTTGTTTCATCACTCAAGTGCTATAGCTATACCTTTGTATTTTGTTAGATATTTAGACAAATTATCCAACTCAAATAAATTTTGTATAGGTGTCTTATTGATTGCTGATATATGTTGGATATTAGGCCTTTCCTTATCAGAATATTTAGATAACGCATTGGCTATTTTTCTTGCAGATGCCAATGATTTTGAAAAGTATTCTATATATATGAATGATGAAGAAACATCAATCTCCAATTATGGCATTGCAAAATTGTTAGAAATAAATATTGCATACATTGGATTTGTTTTATACTCTCAAAAAGGCAATAACAATCTTTTAAAGGTCATATTGTTGTTATACACGATTATAGGCTTAATGCTTGGTGGTATATTGGCGCATCGATTCTTATACTATTTTATAATACTATATTATGTGTGTATGTTTATTGGTGTAAATGCTTTGGTAAATAAGGAACACCCAAAGACATTCCTTCCAATATCATACGTAATTCTTTCTGCGTATATGTTTTGGTTCTACATCATAAAGAATGAATTTATTGAGAAAACATATCATTTTTTACCAACAGGTTTTCAAATTTATTAAATATGTTACTTTCTATTATTGTCCCCATATACAACGTTGAAAAATACGTTGAGAAGTGCATCCGTAGTTGTGAAGCGCAAGACATATCAAAAGAGGATTATGAGATTGTTGTCATAAATGATGGTTCTCCAGACAACAGCTTAAAGATTGTGGAGCGTATAGCTGATGAATTTCCAAATATAAAGATAATTTCTCAGCCAAATAAGGGATTGAGTGCCGCTCGCAATACAGGTATGCGCAACGCTTCAGGCGATTACTATATGTTTGTTGATTCGGACGATTGGATTGCTGAAAAATGCCTTGGCAAAATATGTAGTAAGTTGAGAACAGAACAACCTGATGCGTTGGCTATTTGTGCTGCAAATGTAAAAGGCGATGGCATGATAGAAAGAAGACAAACTTATGCAGATGTAACACCAGTGTCAGGGTATGAACTGCTAAAGAAAGGAGTATCTCCTTGCGCCCCATTTGCGATATGGTCGGCCAAGTTCTTTAAGAAGTATGAACTATCCTTTTTTGAGGGAATTTTTCATGAAGACTCTGAGTTTACGCCAAGAGCGTATTATTTGGCAGAGAAGGTATCATTTGTTAATGACATAATATACTATGTGTTTCAGAATCCGAACTCAATAACCAGAACTCCAAATCCTAAACGTGCCTTTGACCTTGTGAATGTTGTGTGTACACACCTTTCGAAATTTTGTAAGTCGATTGTACGTAAGGAACATAGACCGGTCTTTTATAACCTGATTGCCTTGTATCTGAACAATGCATTGGCATATATATGTATGGCAGACAAGAGACAGCAGAAAATGCTTGATAATGCGATATTCTTAAGTGAACACCTCATTTTGGATATGCAAAATGCTACTTCTATAAAGTATCGGCTTGAAGTTTTCTTGTTTAGAGTCTTCCCAAAACATTATGTAAGAATCTACAAAATATTGAAACTGAGAATAAAATGACTTTTTATAGATTTGTCTTTCAGGACTGTATCGCACGTAACCCTCATGCAGGATGTTTAAAATACATTCAGCAATATGTTCGTATTCCTGCATACAGGATAATTATTAGATACCGGTTGTGTCAATACCTAAAAGAGTATCGGGGGGGGGTAATACTCACCTTAAGCAGACTATTGATGGAACGAATATGCGGAAAATATTGCGTAACATTGTCAGATGGACTTAACGCAGGAGAAGGGCTTACCTTTCCGCATAATGGTCCGTTTGTCATTAATCCAGAAGCTGTTATAGGCAAATATTGCACAATACATCCTCAGGTGCTAATTGGCGGTGACAGGGGGAAGGGGGCACCAAGGATAGGTGGCTATGTTTTCATCGGAAATGGTGCTAAGGTTATCGGAAATGCAAAGATTGGAAATTGGGTTTTTATCTCTCCTGGAGCTATTGTAACAAAGGACGTTCCAGATGGTTGTTTGGTTGGAGCTGGCTTGAATAATATATTGAATAATTATGGACGTAAACACGTAGAGATGTATTTGTTATAAACACGAAAATATGCAAAAACTTTGTTTGATATATAACACTGCACCTCGCTATCGCGAGGCGGTGTTTCGCATGATAGATGCAGAATATGATTGTGACTGGTATTTTGGAGAAACCAAGTCGGATATAAAGGAAATGGATACTTCGTTGCTAAAAAGTGTGAAGTATTACAAGATATTTGGCAATCCAAGTAAAATGTACTGGAAGCGAGGAATATTGCGACTTCTGTTTAAGAAAGAGTACAACAATTTCTTTATGCTGGCAGAGTCGCGCTCATTGACTGACTATCTGTTTTTATTATTGGCATCATGTTTTTTCCCGAAGAAGAAAATTTATATATGGACACATGGTTGGTATGGCAAGGAGTATGGCATTGATGCAAAATTGAAAATGTGGCAGTTTAGGCACGTGTCGGGAATGTTTGTGTATGGTGACAGGGCAAAAAAGCTATTGACAGAGCGTGGTATCTCTGAGAAGAAGTTATTTGCTATCCATAATTCACTTGATTATGACACACAAAAGGCACTTCGAAAGAATTTAAAGTCATCTGAAATCTTTAAGTCGCATTTTAATAATGTACAAAAAACTATTATTTTTATTGGCAGATTGACGAAAGTGAAGAAGTTGGATATGATTGTAGATGCTCTTGCTGCGCTTCGTGACAAGGGAGAAAAATACAATTTAGTGTTTGTAGGTAATGGAGAAGAGGCTGAGGCTCTGAAGGCCAAGGTGAAAGCCTTGGACATGGACAGACAAGTCTGGTTTTACGGAGCCTGTTATGATGAGGGCAAGAATGCCGAGCTTGTATACAATGCTGATTTGTGTGTGTCGCCAGGCAATGTGGGGCTTACGGCAATACATTGCTTGACATTCGGCTGTCCGATTATTACTCATAATTTCTTTGAATGGCAGATGCCAGAATACGAAGCTATAAGCACTGGCGTAACAGGCGATTTTTTCAAGAAGGATGATGTCGCTGATTTAGCGAACAAAATTAGCGGTTGGTTTGCGGAAAAGCATAACCAACGTGAGAATATACGACAGGCATGTTTCAAGGAGATAGATACGAACTGGAATCCATATTATCAAATTGAAGTAATCAAGAAACATTTAAAACTTGTATGACTTTAGGTTATTTATATTCAAAGTTCTTCAAGAGAGTGGTACGTGGAACAAGTATTCTGAACAGTTATATAGACAAAACAGCGAAAGTATACTCTGGCTCTACATTCTATAATTCAAAATTGGGACGCTATTCGTATGTCGGATATGATAGCGAGGTGGTGAATTGTGAGATTGGTTCATTTTGTAGCATTGCTAATGGCTTTATTGCAGGAGGGGCCAAACATCCGTTAGAATGGCTGTCCACATCTCCTGTGTTTTATGATGTTAGCGGTGGTACAAATTATCATCTTGGACATCTGACAATAGAAAACACGGTTCGTACTTACATTGGTAATGATGTGTGGATAGGCAGTAGGGCTATCATACTGCAAGGTGTACATATAGGTACAGGGGCTGTAGTAGGTGCTGGTGCTGTTGCTGTTGTTACCAAAGACGTACCACCATATGCAGTTGTCGCTGGCTGTCCCGCAAAAATTATAAAGTATAGGTTTGGTAGTGACATCGTATGCCGACTATTAAAGTCTGAGTGGTGGCTTTTGCAAGATTTCCAATTAAGGAAGTTAGCAAAATATATGAATAACCCAAATGTTTTTTTAGTTGAGTTAGGAAAATTGAAATCGGGGGGGGTAAAATATAAAATATATTTTTCTCTTAAAAAGTCTAATGCTGCTTCATTCCAAGAAAGGATGGTGGCGGCATGAGCAAGACCCTACTTCAAATAAATGTTTCTGCTAATTGGGGATCCACTGGCAAAATAGCGGAATCTATTGGTTTAGCTTCAATAAGGCATGGATGGGAAAGTTATATCGCATATGGGAGATATTGTAATTCTTCACAGTCACACCTTATCAAAATAGGAACAAAGATAGATCCTTATCTTCATTATGTACATCAGCGTATTTTCGATGACGAGGGGTTATGTTCAAAGAATTCCACACACCAACTTATTAAAACAATCAAGGATTTAGGACCAGATATTGTGCAGTTGCATAATATACACGACCATTACCTGAACTATCGATTGCTGTTTGAATATCTTAATCGTACCGACATCAAGGTGGTTTGGACATTTCATGATTGTTGGGCCTTTACAGGACATTGCTTCCATTTCGTAACAAAAAAGTGTAAGCGTTGGAAAACGCAATGTTACGGTTGTCCATTGCAGCATGAATACCCCAAGACATTACTTGACCATTCTGATGAAAATTTTTCTTTAAAGAAAAACTTATTTACTAAGAATAAGAATCTGACCATTGTAGCTTGCTCTGAATGGATGGCACAGTTTGTTAGAGAGTCTTTCCTTCAAGACAAACCGCTATATGTTATTCATAATGGTGTTGATTTAGATATATTCAAAGCGAAGCCAAATGAAAAAATCCAAAAGATATTTAAAGTATTGGCAGTGTCGAATGTATGGAATAAAGATAAAGGCATTGATGATATTTTGACACTTAGAAATTTGTTAGCGGAAGATTACACAATGACGATAGTTGGTTTAAATGAAAAACAGTTGAAGAAACTGCCTTTAGGCATTAAAGGAATACAACGCACGCAAAATGTACAAGAACTGGTGAAGTTGTATTCAGAAGCAGCTGTTTTGATAAATCCAACATATGCAGATACATTCCCAACAGTCAATCTTGAAGCCCTTGCCTGTGGTACACCTGTCATTACTTACCGTACTGGTGGAAGTCCTGAGGCAATAGATGAAAGAACTGGCGTTGTAGTAGAGCAAGGTGATGTAAATGGATTAGTTGAGGCTATATATAGAATGAAAGAATATCACCTTTCTTCCGATGATTGTCGTAAACGTGCAGAAGAATGCTTTGATAAGGATAAGTGCTTCGAAAAGTATGTGGAACTGTATGAAAAACTAATATAACTATTCTATAAAGTTATGATAACAATAGAAAAAGCGAAGACTTTGTCACAAGCAATTATCAACCATGCTTGTAACTATTTGAGTATAGATGAAACATCAATACGGATGTATTTGCGCCAAAAGTGGAGCTATACATGGGGTACCACAGCATACAACGGTATTGAATGATGACACTATAGTAATAGGAGAGGATTTTCTTGCATTATGTTGCGAGAAAGAATTTACCATGTTGCGTGATGAGTTGTATAGACGTCTAAGATTTATTGCTAAAAGAAGAGAGGCAAATGGCAATTTAGATTGGTCTATGGCTATACATGATGCTCTTTCATTTAGTATGGCTTTATTACTTCTTGATGGCAATCAGCTTCCATGTCCGAACGAAATAGACGCTGAAGCATTTTTTTATGGTGCTTTATATATTCTCTCAAATGAATTTGGTTTGGTCGGTACAATGTTTAAAATGCCTACGCCTCCTTATTCTAGTGCACATTTTTATAAGATACGATTGTCTGAATCTTGTAGCAAAAGCATATTATCAAAATACCAATCACTAGTTCCTTTCAGTGCTAAATATCCAAAAGATAATGAAAAAGGCACTTTAAATAATCCATTTGACAACATCAATGAGGCTGTAGACTATTTAAAAAGGATAGAACAAGAGGCGTACGAACAAGATGCAAGAATGCAAGATATTGCTAATATGCAATATTTCTATGATATTAGCCAGCAATCTTTTCGTATTTTATGGGCTTCTCCGTACGTGGCACATCAAAAGAATTCTTATCCTGCAAATTCATTTTTGATGTCGCAGATGGCTTCTCTAAATCCATTAAATCCCAATGATTTCTTTTTTTGTCTTAAGCCTAATCTATATAAACATAAATTTTTATATAGAGGACAAAGTGATTACTACGAGGGTAAGCCTTGCGTTCCCAATATGTTTAGGGATAAGACCCATAATGAAGAGAACTATTTCCTTGATTTTTTGATTTTCTCACAAGAATTAGAACTGCTTATAAAATCACATCCTATTGTGAAAATGCTGGAGCAAGGGTTTGAGATAAAGCATGATTTATTTAGGATAAGGATGCATTATCCAGGATTGGCACAGCATTATTATAATAAGTCTATGTTCTTGGATTTTACATCAGATATTGATGTAATGAAGTTTTTTGCGACAACTGATTATGATTATAAAAATGACGAGTATTATCCAAACGAGGACTTAAAAAAGATAGGTGTCATTTATTATTATGAATTAAAGTTTCCCGAAGCATTTCAACAACATAAAGGATATGCATTGAAGAATATAGGTAAACAAGTTTTTTTAAGAAGTGGCTTACAAAGTGGTTTTTTGCTTGAAATGAGGAAAGGCGTAGATTTAAAAAAGATGTTCCAGAAGTACATGCCATATACTTCAAGCACGATAAAAAGATTTCAAAGGATATCTTTGATGAAAGTAAATCAGGAGAGAAATATTTTGCAGAAGATTTACTGCATAAAGCATGGAAGGATAGATTGAAAAAAAAATTTGAAGATAGAATTGTATCCAGGCAAGCTGTTTTGCTAAATGTTAGTAGAAACAAAGGAGAAAGCGAAAGTAGTATTACAAACAAATTATCCAATTTAGGAATAAAAGTTGATGACTTTACCCCTGCTTTTTCTGATGAAGAGTTAAAGGAATTCTTTTCACATATAGATGAGTGGTGGTACAATTTCTGTGACGATATACATTTTAATGATGCTGAAGATGAAATCTATAGGTAAGAAATGAAAGATTTAATAAACAATTCTAAATATAGATGGGCGTTTGAATACAAATAAATAAGATTATGAAGAAGAAGAAAATACTTTTTGTCTGCCAATACTTCTATCCAGAAACATTCCGGGGCAACGATATTGCCTTTCATCTGGCAGAAGAAGGGCATGACGTACACGTGGTGACAGGTATTCCCAATTATCCCAAGGGAAAGTTTTTTACTGGATATGGCCTTTTCAAGAAACGGCATGAAGTTATAAACGGAGTGCGTGTAACGCATTTGCCTATTGTCCCTCGTGGAGAGGATAATAAGATTATGCTGATGCTCAATTATTTCAGTTTTCTTATTGTTGGATGGGTATGGATGTTCTTCCATGCACTATGGCATAAATATGATATGGTATTCTGTCAGCAACTATCGCCCGTAACGATGTCGAGTTCTGCAGTATTGTATAAGAAAATGCGTCACGTGCCTTTATACACATGGGTTCTTGACCTTTGGCCTGAGAGTTTGACAGCAGCAGGAGGTATAAACAATAAATATATACTTGGTTTTTTTGACTGGTTTGTGAAGAGTGAATACAAGAACTCAGATAAGATACTTACCTCTTCAAGGAGTTTTGATAAGAGCATCTTGAAGTATGGTGATTATAAAGACAAGATAATTTATTACCCCCAATGGAGTGACGGAACAACCGATACATCTAAATCAGAATTTACTCTTCCCTACCCTTTACAGAATTTGTCAAACGGTTCAAACTTTATTGTAATGTTTGCTGGTGCTGTAGGTGAAGCTCATGGCATGGAGTGCAATATGCAAGCTGCATTGAAGACAAAGGAACACAAAAATATCAAATGGGTGATTGTAGGTGATGGTAGACGTTTGGATTGGGTTCGCTCTTTTGTAAAAGACAATGGTCTTGATGATACGGTGATAACACTTGGACGTTTCCCTTCAGAAACAATGCCAATGTTCTTTGAAAAGGCTGATGCCATGCTTGTTTCTTTGACTGATTCTCCTTTATTCAATATGTATTCTCCTGCAAAAATAGCATCGTATATGGCAGCAGAACGCCCTATCATAGCTGTGCTTAATGGTGAAGGTGGGGAAGTTATAAAAGCTGCTGAATGTGGATGGAATGTTAATGCTGGAGATTCTGATAGTTTGGCTGAACTTGTGATAAAACTATCTTCTACAGATAAGCAAGAATTGATAAATAAAGGCCGTAAGGGTAAAGAGTATTATGACAATTTCTTCACAAAGGAAAAATGCTTGAAGAAGTTGGATGATATAATGGGCTTGTAGTTTAGCCATATTTATTATTGTCATGTCGTTATATAATTAAATTCGATGCTTCCATTTTTTATCACAACATTTTTGTTTTTTGTTTTTGCCATTTTATTTCTTACAAAACCCACTTGGCTTGTAAGAAAAATGCCATGGATTTGGAAAAATATTGGAAATCCCATATTTCAGTATTTTTTCGTAACCACGGTAAGAAAGGTTACTATTGCATATTTATATGTTTTGGCAGGAGTCACTTACACACCCCCTTTACTAAAATTATGTATAAAAGTAGGCCTGAGAACAGAAAATGATGATATTGTTGTTGAATTAGGTTGGAACAATGATTGGATTGATTATACAAGTATTACTATTGCAATACTTGCAACAGTAGGTTTTGTCTGTTTCATTACGTATGAAAAAAGAAAATTACGTGAGCCTTCTGTTGAAGTATTAGATGCAATAAAAGATAGTGATAAAAGAGTTCACGAAAAGTTAAATTGTGCATTAAAAAGAATTACTAATTCGGATGTAACAAATGCACTTATACCTCAATTACAAGATGCAATAACAAATTTACATGTAAAAACAGCAAATGGTATATTGGAGGAATTACGAAAGTTAGTGCTTGCAGAAAAGTTCGTAGATTATCGTCTTTTGATGCAAATAGACTATAATATTGGTAGATGCCTACGATATGTTGATGAAAAGCAAGCGATTAAGGCCTTTCATAATGCATATAAATGGATGGAAGAAGTGCAAAAATTCGATGTCTCCATAGCGGAGAGTGAAATTTTTTGTCTATGCAAAGAAAATAACTATGAAGCAACAAAAAAAATAACAGATAGACTTGTTTTGCAAGATTGCGAAAGCATTTGGGTAATAATTCCTCAAATACTTTCTGCTGAAGATGCACTTGGGAAATATAAGAGCTTTTTGAAAGACAAGCAAGAGAATCAGAATCTTTTAGCTAATCTGATGATTCTTGACCCAAAACATTTTAATACAAGTATTATAGATATTGATAATTACCCCATACCAAGAAATGAAAAACTCTCTATTGATAATTTCCCATTATGGATGCTCAGTTTGAGCGTTTTACAAACAAGGTTCTTAAATATTTGGACGATAGCACCTGAAATTAAGAATCGGGAAGAAACAGATACCTCTAAGGATTTGTATGATGAAATAAACCGTTATCTAAAGTTTCATGCAAAAACGGAGATAGGTAATGTTTTTCCTGATGCAGAGTTTATTCGCACATGGGTTTCATATATACATGACCATAGTCCTGCATGGCTAGATGCAATGCGTGAATGTAAATATTCTAAGGAGAATAAGGATTTATACTTTATTGCCTATGCCTCGATGTTAATTACAGAGAAACGAATTAGTGAGGCAGTTGAATTTCTTGGAACTTATGGAGAACCAACAAGTAAAAACGTACTGGGGTATAGGCTGGAATTCGCAATATGGTTGCAAGACAATGAAATAATCAGAGATATTTTTACCATATTGGTGAAACAAAAAGCAATAATAGAGGGCAATCTTTTCATTTATGTATTAACTTCAATTCAGTATTTTAATGAACAGGTTGTAGATTTTGTGTCAAATCTGCAATTTACAGAATGTGAGACGAAACATTTTGTCCAAGAAATAGCCTTGTTTTTTGCAGGAAAAGATATTGATATAGAATATATAAAGAAACATTCAACTGATGTCCCTGAGATATTAAAACCATACGTAGCTCTCATTTATGAAAAATATGTAGGTTTGGAAGAAGCGATTGCCTTGATTGAGCAAACTATTGATTACAGATATTTTGATCTGCGTTCATCTATCTATTTCAAATTGTTGAATAAGGATAAACGATATGGAACTAAATTGTATGATTTCTGTGAGAGTG
>ENA-ORMS01001837-ORMS01001837.1-human-gut-metagenome-genome-assembly--contig:-NODE-1837-length-16299-cov-3.360995_pt1 | contig 16299 bp, 15 predicted proteins | sample MGYA00242104_ERZ508997 | MGnify/ENA primary metagenome ERZ508997 (study PRJEB26280, sample SAMEA2338704) | human gut metagenome | biome: human gut; feature: human-associated habitat; material: faeces... | reverse complement strand
TCAAAAAACCATGTATAGTCAACAACTGGTAAAGAAGCGCTTTCCATAACTTGTTTCATAATAACTTTGTCTTGACCAATCGCACTTCCAATAACATGAGAACCAACATAAGGAATACCAATTGTTTCAAGAAGGCCTGCTAAAGTACCATCTTCAATATTATTTCCGTGTACCACTGGAAGGATAATATCTAAATCAGTTAATTCTTTCCTAAATAATCCTTTAGTATTTTGTAAAAAGAACTCATTTTTCTTTTTACATAGTACTACTGGTGAAACATATTTTTTGTTGTTTTCAAAATCTTTGTAAAACTCAACATCCATCAAAGGATGCCCTGTATACCATATTTTGTTTTTAGCAATGTAAATTGGAATTATTTCATATTTATCTTTATTTAGATTTTCCATTGCTTGAATCGCAGAGATAATACTTACCTCATGTTCAACTGTTTGACCACCAAAAATTACTCCTACTTTAATTTTCATAACACTCTCCTCCTACTCATTAAAAATATCAGGTAAATCATTTTCAAGTAATACATATGTATTTTTATCGCTTAGCTTTCTCATTAACGGGAATGCGTCTTTAACATCATTTAATATATGAATTTTTTTGTCACTAAATTTTTCTTTTTTAAGACCATCTAATATTGGTTTTGTTTGATGTTCTCCTATTAGAATTACTTCATCACACACAGAAGCAATATGACGACCAAACTCCATATTTGCATTATATTCTTCACTACCAAGTTCTATCATACCAGGAGTCACTATTATCTTTTTACCATCCATTAAATTTAATACATCAACTGCCATTTTAGAGCCAACAGGATTAGAATTATAAGCATCATCTATTATATTGATATTGCCATACTTTTTAAGTTCTAATCTATGTTCTATAGTTTTAATTCTCTTAACACCAATTTGTATTTGCTCAATATCAAGGCCTAAATTATATGCAAGAAGTATAGCCTCAGAAATATTATATATGTTAGCAATACCTAACAATTTAGTTTCAAATTCATATTCTTTTTTTGTATCCTTAAATACACAAGTAAATTTAGTTCCATTACTAGATACTTTAATTTTATTAACGTATAAATCAGCAGTTTTATCTTTTGTAGATACCCATTTAATATGACATTTGCTTTTAATTTTATAACTTGTTTGATATTCATCATCTTTATTTAATATTGCAAGTCCATTAGAAGGTAATGAATCTATTAATTCAAATTTAGCTTTTTGTATATTTTCACGAGTCTTAAAGCTTTCTAAATGTGCAGTGCCTATTGTAGTCAAAATAGCATACTCAGGTTTTACAAACTCAGCCTTTTCTTTAATCTCACCGACTTTAAAAGCACCCATTTCAGCTATAAATACTTCACTGAATTTATCCATATAATTATTAATAGCATTAAATAATCCATACATTGTATTAAAACTCTTAGGTGTTGCAAATGAATTATACTTAACATTCAAAATATCATTAAGGGCATTCTTAGTACTAGTCTTACCATAACTTCCAGTTATACCAATTCTCTTTAAGTTAGGCATAGACATAATTTTATTCTTAGCTATATTTTTATAATGTAAGAACACCAACCCCTCTATAGGTTTATTAATAATATTAGCAAGCAGTACCATAAAATAATTAAAATATACAAGTAATCCTAAATATATATAATAGCCATATACTCTAGCATCAACAAAATCATATAGTATTGGTACAATTGCAATAGCATAAAGAATTAATAATGTGGCATATAATCTTTTAATTCTTTTTGTTATTACAAGCGGCTTTTTATTTTGCTCTTTTTTAAGTAATTTATTATTTATAATAGTAACCACTGAATAAAAAATAGCAAATATAATTACTGAAGCATTAAAACTAATAAGTTTAAATAACGCAAAAAATACAAACATAACATCAAAAGTAATAAATACCTTATCAACATTATCAAGTATCCATTTGAAATATCTATTCCCATCATTATACCAATTTTGTTGAAGCATATGCATTGCTTTTTTACTTTTACACACAATATAAATAAAATATGGTATTAATGATAATATAAAGTATGTTCTCATGTTTATTCCTCACTTTCAATAAAACTTCTTAATACATTAATTGTTTGATTTAATCTCTCTAAATAAGCATAATGTGTACATCCATCATAAATAACTAATCCAGCATTAGGTATTAATTTTTCTAATTGTTTACCATCTTCAAGAGATACAGCAGCATCCATAGTTCCCCAGATTAATAAAGACGGACACTTTATTTTAGTAACTTCATCACTTATATCAGTATTAACATGTTTTACTAGAACCTTTCTCATCATTTCACTAGCATTTTTATAATCAGTAGAGCCAATATATTTTTTAGCAATACCTTCTAGTCTATTCAATAAAGGCACCTTTTTGCAAAATCTTAATATCTTTAATTTAAAATTATCTTTTTCTATCTTCTTTTTATATGGACTTGCAAGCAAAACTATCTTATTTGTTTTATATTTAGTAGCGTAAACAAGCGCAATTTTACCACCAAAAGAATGTCCTATTATAATAGGATTTTTAATTTTTTTACTTGTTAATAACTTGTTAACCATCTCAGCATAATCATATATTGTGTATACCTCCTGAGGCTCCTCACTGTCCCCAAATCCAGGCAAATCAATAATCATGCAATTATACTTTTTGATAAACGGTTTAGCAAGAGGAATCATCATTTGTATATTTTGACCCCATCCATGTAAAAAAACTAAACTTATTTTAGAATTATTATCATAATATTCATAATTAACATTACTATTTTTATAGTTAAACTTCATGTTATTCACCTATTTAATTATAGCACAATGTATGCATTTATAATATAAATACACACTTTCCTTTACATAAAAATACTATTATTGACTTTCAATAATAGTATTTTCTTCATTTTTATTTAAATTAATAGTTAAATTTTCATCTTTTGTAACTTTAATATTTTCATTTATTTCTTTATAGTCATATTTAGATACATTATATGTTATTTCATCTTCATCATATACTAGCACTTTTTGAGTTCCTATTCCAGTTTTTAAAACCTCACTACCCTTATATATTGTCACAACCGAATCAGATGGAATAGGATTAACTACCACTGTATATTTATTTCTTTCCTTAAGTTCAATTTCCCTACTAATGTCATTATTCATAAGTATATTTAATTCCTCTGTATAGTAACCATCTTTACTAACAATTAATTTGACCTTAGTATTTTCATCAAATACATGTTCAATACTACTTTTCGAAGTATATTCATTACCAGTAGCAATCAACTTAATATCGCTATCATCAAGTGATTTAACCTTTAGTGTATACTCAGGAACTTTCTTATATGTAAACATTAATATACATTTTAAGTCCTTATTAGTAATGTTATTAGTTTTATATTTAAATGTTATCTTAAATGTATATTGACTTGCAGGATTAATTTTAGTTTTATTAATTTCCATATTATCAAAAACATATTCAATATTTGAGTTACTATAAACCTGATTTTCTACTTTAGTTATTATTAAATTATCAGAAGATAAATTTGTAATTGTAATATCATAAGTAACGGTAGAATTCTTATTATTAAGAGTTATATCACTAACTAAATTGTATGCTGTATAATCAATGTATGAAACAACACCATTATTAGTAGTCTTATAAATCTTAACATCTGTTATCCTCGACTCTTTTAAAGGCCTTACCAGTGCCTTACCATCAATTGCTAAAGAGGTTGAATAGGCAGAGAATCCTATTGTCAGTAATAAAATTGATATAGTTAAGAAAACAAATACTAAAGGATATATAATTTTTTTAGTGTTACTTTCCCTTTTTGCCACCTTTTCCTCCATTACAAACATCTTTCTCATCTAGTATATATTTATAAATTATATTGTCATTAATAATAACAAACTCAGCAAATTTATGTTCTTTTAATTCATTGTAAATAATTGGAGTACCTAAATTATCATGTATATCTCTTAGTTCTTCAAATGAAGACATATTTAATACTTTATAACCAGTCTCATCTATCTTGTTTTGGGCATTACCTATAATACTATCGTAATCCTTTAGTAATTTTTTTAATATAATGTCATATTTAGATCTTTCTTTTAGTATAGAAACAATTGTCTTAATTAAAGATATCACAAAGAATAGCTCTAATAATATAGATAATATAAATGCTACTAAATACTTAATATTTAAGTCCTTAAATCCCCTATCCTCATATATAGTCTTATAGTTATCAATATCATTACTATCCATCTTTATGTTAATAGTTTGTTCAGTTAATGGAATAACCAATGAAGATGTACTATCTATATCAATTTTATTAGAAAACTTATCACTCTCAGCATTAGTCTTAACATTTAGCATAATAGTTAAATCACTACTAGATGTAAGTCCGTATGAAGTTTTAAATGATTTAACAAAGTCATTAAAATGTTGATAATCTATAACAACATTCTGAGAAAAATCATTATGCATTAATTTATCTTTACTAATAGTTTTATCCTTAACTAATTTTTCAGTTTTCTCATATAATACTTCTTTTTTATCAGTATCATCATACACCCTAGTTATCGCATCAACACTATAAGTAGTTTTATATTTAAGCTCTTCACTAGATATAAAGTTATAATCAAATGTTACATCTATATTTTTAATAAGACTTGCTATATAACTCATACCAGAGGATAAACTATTTTTATCATAATAATCATTATTTTTTAAATTAACCGTGTAGTTAGCAATACTTTTTTCTTTATACATCAAAGAAGATTGTGACTTAAATATAAAGGTTTGCATATAAAATACCACAGAGAAACAACCAAGTAATAGTATTAAACATGTATATAATACGATAGAATACTTTTTACTAGAAAATTTATAATTATTTTTAGTTAAATCACTTTTTTTCATTTTAATCTCCTTTAATACGGTCATATATAGCTATAGTTGGGTAGCCTATATATCTAATTCTAAACTTTTCAAGACCAACAATATTATCAATATCTAATAAATATCCATCTGGTGAGTTATTATTATCGCCCTTAGTACTGTAAAATACTCCACTAGAAGTATTAATTTTATTAATTATTCTATGTACAACTGTTTTATTATCCATTTTGAAAGCTATAATATCTCCAACACTTAAATTCTTCTTTTCTTCCTCAGTAATATTCTCTATAATCACCATATCTCCTTTATTTATATTAGGAGTCATTGAACCAGTTGCTATAACAAATGTTCTATATTTAAAAAGACCACTTGATGTACATATTAATACTATCAAGAATACACTTAAAACTATGTAAATATAATTACCAATGTTTTTTTTATTTTTTATAATCACATTTCTACGCTTTAATTTATCAAATATGTTATATATAGACAAGAATATTAATAATGGAACTAATATATATAATACTGACTCTAAATAGTTACCAAAGTTAGGTATTATAGGCAATATATATTTAGGTATCTCCATTAAGTATCTATAAATAAGACATGGCTTATAACTTGATTTAGTCGTAAGAAATGTTAAAAACATATTTTTACTAAGACTAGGTAAAACAAATAATCCAAACGTATTTAATACTTTATAAAAATTACCAAAATCAGTTACCTTAATAATTAGTACAGTATCAATTAAAGTAAAAACAATAGAAGAAAGTACAAGCAACCACTTATTATCTTTAATTTGACTATTTAATATATATCTTAATATTTCAACCAAAGTAATAAAAATTAAAACAGGTAATATATTTTTAATAATACTAATAAAATTCAAGCTATATATATTTCTTGTAAATCCTATAAATAAACCACTCAAATAAATAATAATATAGTATATGAATACATAAATAAATATTGTTAATATAATATCTTTATCATATCTAGATTTTACTTTTCTAAATCCTATTAAATAATAAGATAATCCTATTAACAAAAATATAAATGCACATATACTATATTTATCTAATTTTTTAAAAATAAATAAATCAAAAAGTAAAACAAAAATAATAATAGTTAATATAACTAAAGATCTTTTGTTTCCTTTTTTCATTCTTTATTCCCTTTCTGAATTAATCTTGTGTATAAATTAATGTTGTTGTTCCAATAGATATTTTAACTTCATCATTAACAGTTAATGTACTAGCACTTGGCCATTCTAATTTTAATTTAAAACTTTGAACTCCTGATTGACCATCTTTAGCTATAGGCAAAACATCAACATTAGGTGATAACTTTTTACCATCACTATATGTTAAAGTATATTTTAACTCATTACATAATTTATTAGCATCTTCACTACTTACTGTACTTCCTAAAGCAGGTGTACAAGTTAATGTACCTTCTACAAATGTTTTTAATTTTGCAGATAAATTACCAGCATTCTTAACATCAAAAACATAACTAACAGAATCTCCAGGAGCCTTTAACGTTACATCAAAACCAGAAATAGTAGTGCTTTCTAAAGTTGGCTCTTTATTTACCACAGCATAACCTGTAGTTAAACCTTTAAGATCAGAATCACTTTTAAAATAAATACTCCAACTAGATGGATCAACATTAGCCGCACCATCTATTTTTAAAGTTTCTGTATAAGCTGCATAACCAATAGTCAAGCCAGCAATTGCAACCACTAAAGCTATAATAGCTATTATTTTAAATCCTCTTTCTCTTTCCATATCTATCCTCCTTAGATTGTATATATTAATTATAACATAAAAATATAATAAATACACTAGTAAAATAAAAAGTTGCAATCAAATTAAAATAAAAACAATAAGTATTACTTTGCATACTTATTCAATAATATTATGTTTGAACTTTAATATAAAAATATTTGTCTTAGATGATTATTTACTTAGCCTTTAATTTATTTTATTTTTGATTATTACATTTACATGGTAGTTGCACTTTTAGTATATATATACTTAGGATAATTAGAACAACCCCAAAAAAATCCATATTTACCATTTTTTTCATTAATTTTTTTGTTTATAATAGTATCATATCTAACTATTTCTCCATCATGTTTTAAATTTATTTTTGCCTAATAGGATTCATATAGTAATCTACAATGTCTTACCCAATTCCTATCATATTTGCTTCCGGTGATATATCCATTATACTGCTTTGTTTCTATAGAAAAAATGCCATATTTTGAAACAATAACATGGTCTATTTGATATGTTCCACTTTTAGTGGCTATGAATACATTATTTATTATTATATATTTATCTTTAGGTAATTTATTTAAAGCTTTTTTAGTCCAATGTTCCCTAAATTAACCGATAATTTTCTTATTATAAATAGTAGATAATAAACCAAGTACTATAGTTAAAATAATAAAAAGATTTGTTAAATAACATTTCAAAAATTTATTTATAAAAACCGACATGTATTTCACCTACTAGACAAGTATAACATACAACCAAACAAAAAAACTCTATAAAAAAACTCTATAATTAGAGTTATATTCTTAATGGCACGGAGAATATTGAAGTATTCAACTCATACCTTTTTATAAAATGGAACTCAAGTTCCACTTGCTATAAACATTATAGCATATTATTTAATATTTGAAAAGATCTAATTTTTTAATATGTTCCACCTTTATTTATTGCTTCTTCAATTAGATTTTCAATATTATTATTAATATCATTATATACCAAATTACTTGTAGTATAGAATGAATCAAATGTTTTTACATGGTTAGATAGTTTATTTCCTTTATAATCATAAACATAATCAAAAGGATTTTTTCCTTTATTAGATTGGTTAGAGTTTCTATCTTTTAAATTATGTATATAAATTCCAACTAAACCTTTATTTTTTTTATAAGCTTGTTCTATTTCATAATTAATCCATTTTCTATTAGCAGTTGATTCACCAATTAATACTACTACACAAGAGCGCTTTTCTAATTGATCATTAATCCATTTTTTTATGTTTTCGTCAGATTTATACTTTACTTCCTCCCAATCGTTATCTGAAAAAGTTGAATCATTCGATACCTTTCCCATGTTTCTAACCTGACTTGCTCTCCAGTTATCTTTTACGTATTCAAAACTAAAAAATACTTGTTTCTTTCCCATAAATACCTCCTATTGTTAAACAAATAAATATATTAAAACTGTTGTTACTATACAAGTTACATAAAATAAGATTTCTGTCATTGATGTAAGACATTTAAAATATGATAATTTTTTAGAACTTTCAACAGTAATTGAAACATTATTAAAATTCATATCATAATCAATATCTTCTTCATTTTTACTTCTTACATCATCATATAGAACTCTAAATTTTCTTTCTAATTGCAAGTAATAAGAATCTAGCCCCCAAAAAACAATTAATGGAATTATAGTAAATAATATACATTTTACATTATTTTGTTCACCTGCGAATGTAAAGATTGCAACTATAACTAAAACAGCCCATCCCTTAAGCATAAAAGAATTATTACCCATTCTTTGTATAGTAGATTGTATCATTGATAAATGATTATTTTTCATAAACACCTCCATATAAAATATATTAACATGCGTTTTTCAAAAGATTAACACATAGAAAAAGATATCATAATTTTAATGATATCTCGATATCCTAATTATACCATAATTAGTTTTCTTTATCTATAATATTTTCTATTTCTTCACCAATTTTTTCAATAACCCCAACTACTAAAGCATTACCCATCATAAAGTTTCTTTTCTTTTGTGTCATACCAGTATTAGTCCAATTATCTGGGAATCCGTTAATTCTTTCACATTCAATTGGGGTTAATAATCTCGGTTTCTTTGTTTTAAAATCTTCAATAACATGAGTAGTTCTACTAACTCCACCTTCGCTAGTTAACATTGTTCTTGCTGGAGCATCTAAATTATCAGGGAAAGGCATAGCTCCTTCTGTATAATAGTAAGGAGTACCATCTGGTTTAACTCTAGGAATTCTTTTGCTTCCTTTTAAAAATGCAAATTTCTCAACTTGAGCATCAGTTAAGAAGAATTTTTCATCTACTTCATTTTCTTCTCTAATTTTTCTTAATGGATAAATTAAATTAAAATCTGCTTTTGTTTTAACTGTATAGATTCCACCATTTTTCATAACACCTGCATTATAGAATTCACATTTAAACATATTACTTACTTCTATAATATCTTTATAATCCGAAACACATGCTTCAGCAATAGCTTCATAAGATTCTTTAATAGGGAATTGTTTAACAAATAATCCTTTTTCAAAAATAACATCATTATCAGTTAATTTTTGCATTTCTTTATAATAGTTAGTTGATTTATGATATGCGAATATATAAGTTCTTCTTCTTTTTTGTGGTAATCCATATTCACCAGCATTTATAACTCTCCATTGAACATCGTATCCATTTTCATAAAAACTTCTTAAGATAATACCAAAATCTCTTCCTCTTTGTTTAGCAGGAGATAATAATAATCTATCTACATTTTCTAGAAGTACAAATGGAGGTTGTTTTACAGCTAACATTTCTTCTATAGCCCACCATAGAACACCTTTTTTTCCTTCAATACCTTTACTATTAGAAAGTGTTTGCGCAACTGAATAATCTTGGCAAGGGAAACCACCAACTAATAAAGTGTGGTCTGGTACTTGTTTTTTATCTACTTCAAATATATCTACATTACTAACATCTTCAAAACCAAATCTTGTTCCATAACAATTATAAGCATCTTGTGTTTTAGTAGAAGGTTCCCATTGGTTTGCCCATAGAAATTCCCAATTTCCATTTTCAGTTACTTTTTCTCCTTCCAATGAAACTTTATTTAAACCGCATCTAAATCCACCAACACCAGCGAATAATTCTACACATGTCTTTTTCATATTGTACCTCCTGTTTGTTGTCTATTAATTCTAAATATATTATAATATAATTGATTTGAAAGATCAACCTTTACCAGGGAATATTATACTAAATTTCCTAGAAAAGATCAACATCTGTATATAAATATTTTATATTATTTTTTTATCAAAAACAAGATCGAAAGGAGCATTTTATGAAAAAAGGAAGATTATACAGCAGAGAAGAAATTGAACTTATATCTAAATCAGCAATTGGTAAATCAGTTAATGATATTTTAAATGAAGAAGTAATTACAATTGAAGATAAAGAAGCTAACAAAGGTGGATTAGGTCAACTAATTGAAAAGTATTTATTCGGTATGGAGAACAATAGTGATTCTGAACCAGACTTTATGCCAGCAGGAATTGAATTAAAAGTAACACCATATAAAAAGATTAAAGATGGTAAATTATCAGCTAAAGAAAGACTAGTACTTAATATTATTGACTATATGACTGAATATAAAAATGAATTTAAAAGTAGTCATTTTTGGTATAAAAATAATAAAATCCAATTATTATGGTATTTATGGGAAGCAAACAAAGATAAAAAAGATTTAATCATTACTCATGAAAAACTATTAGAACTTGAAAACAATGAAGACTTAAAACAAATTGAAGAAGACTGGAATTTTATAATTCAAAAAATAAAAGATGGTAAAGCTCATGAAATATCAGAAGCAGATACAATGTATTTAGGAGCTTGCTCTAAAGGTGCTAATGCTTTATCAGTAAGAGAACAACCATTTAATGATATTCCAGCTATGCAAAGAGCATTTTGTTTTAAAAATTCATATATGACTCAACTTGTTAGAAAATATATTGGTGATTATTCTAATGTTGAAAAAGTGTTAAAAGGTACAACAAATACATTTAATGAATTTATTAACAACGTAGTTAATAAATATAAAGGTAAAACTCAAAAAAAATTAATGAAAGAATTTGGTTTAGAATCAAATGCTAAAAATATAAATAATATGCTTATTAGTAGAATGTTTAATGTAAAAAGTAAACTAGCAGAAACAGAAGAATTTCAAAAGGCAAAAATCATACCTAAAACAATTCGTATAGAAGAAAATGGTAGAATAAAAGAATCAATATCATTCCCATATTTTAAATATACTGAAATAGTTAAACAAGATTGGGAAGATTGTGATTTAAAAGAAGAATTAGAAACTACTAAATATATGTTCTTTGTATTTAAAATGGAAAAAGGAGAATATGTGTTTAAAGGAATTAAATTATGGAACATGCCTGAGATAGATATTGAAACATCTGTTATGGAAATGTGGAAGAAAACTTATAATACAATTAAATCTGGTAATATTGTTAAATCTATTGAAAACGGAATAAGAAAAACAAACTTCGTAGGTATAAGTGAAAATAATGTTTGTCATGTTAGACCTCATGGAAGAGATGCTAAAGATACTTGTAAATTACCAGTACCAGACAAATTAACTGGTGCTACAGATTATACTAAACATTGTTTTTGGATTAATAATACATATATAAGAACAATATTTGAGGAATATATTTAATTACATAAAATGAAGAAATTATATTATATAACAAAAACAATAACACAAATATTCCTATATCTTATAGAAGTTGTAGGTATTTCAATTTTATTAGCATATTTTTCTACATTCCTAGAAGCGTATACAACATTATATAATTTTATTGAAAGATGTATATCATTTTATACTATTTATCAAATATTAGTTGTTGTAATTTTAACAAACATAAATGACATACAAAAAGATTTAACACTAGCTTATATGACAAATTTAAAAAAATTATTATTATATAAAGAAACAAAGAGTGAAAATATTAAAAAAGATGTATTAAAAAATATTGATTATCAATTAAATCATGGAACTTTTAACAATGATAGTGTTCTAAAATCTTATAGATTAATAAAAGATAATATAGATAAAGTAAATGAAGAAAATATAAAAATGGAATTAATAAATGCTGAACACATTTACGAACTAAATTCATTAAATTGGAGATTCTCTTTTCTTCTTAGAATCTTTAAATAAAAGGTGATTCAATTTGAACCACCTTTTATCGTGCAATAATTTTATCTATAGTAATATCTATTTTATTTAACTCTTTATATATTTGTTTATTATGTTTCTTTATAATTTCGCAAGTTTTAATTTTAGATTGTAAATCCTTTATTACTTCATTGTAATAATTATTAAGAGAAGTATATTCATCTTTTAAAGATTTATCATCAGTTTTAGATTTTAATTCATAATTTTTCTTTCTCAAACTAATCATTTCATTTAAGAAATCTTTATGAATTTGTAACACAAAAAAATTCCACCGCCTTTCGGCAAGTGGAACTTTTTATAAAATATATGTTAATTTCGATACTTTTTTATCAAAAGTTCGAAAGTACTAACAAATGGCAGGGGTAGAAGGACTCGAACCCTCCCCAACGGTTTTGGAGACCGGCATGCTACCACTGACACCATACCCCTATAAATAAGCACATTTCAATTATATAATAAAGTTTATAATAAATCAACTTTTTATACATATTTTCTTCTAAAGCATACAATAATATAGGTGAGTAATATGTTAATTAAATATAGTAATAAAGAACTAGATTTATGCGCAAGACTAATGAGAGCTGAAGCACAAGCAGAAGGTGAACTAGGCATGCTTATGGTAGGTAATGTAATTGTGAATAGAGCTATTGCAAACTGCCTTGACTTTAAAAATATAAGGAGTATAACAGATGCAATATATCAAAAAAATGCTTTCGTAGGTGTCAATAGTAATCTATTTAACTCAAAATCAACAACTAAAGAAAAAAGCCTCGCAAAAAGAGTATTAAAAGGAGAATACTATCATCCAGCAACCAATGCATTATGGTTTTATAGTCCTAAAAAAGGAGAAGAATGTAAAGGCACTTGGTTTAAGCAAAGAAACACTGGCAGATATAAAGGCCATTGCTTTTACGCTCCAGATCCAGGTGTATGTCAAGAATTATACTAAATCTATCAAATTATTAACATTCATGATATAATTAAAAACAAGGGATGAAGTATATGGAAATATTAAACAATATAATAACAGCAATAGGAAGCTTTTATTTTACGGGAAATAAAATATATAAAATTATAGGTATTATACTAAGTATAATGGTTTTTCATAAAGCATTTTACTTTGTTATTGGTATGTTTTTCACAAGAAAATTTAAACCAGCAAAAAAACAACATAAATATGGTATACTAATTGCTGCTAGAAATGAAAAAGCAGTTATTGGTAATTTAATAGATAGCATAAATAAACAAGATTATCCAAAGGATTTATATACTATATTTGTTGTAGCAGATAATTGTACAGATAATACAGCAGAAATTGCAAGAAGCAAAGGTGCTATTTGTTATGAAAGATTTGATGATGCACATAGAACAAAAGGTTACGCATTAGAATTTCTATTAGATAGAATAGAAGAGGACTATAAAAGAGATAGTTTCGAAGGATATTTTATATTTGATGCAGATAACCTTCTTAAATCAAATTTTATTACTAAAATGAATGATGCCTTCGATAGTGGTGAGAAAATAATAACATCATATAGAAATACAAAAAACTTTGATGAAAACTGGATAGCTTCAACATATGCATTACACTGGATAAGATCAATAAGAACAAACCATAGAGCAAGAAGTGTACTTAGACTTGCAACAAATATTCAAGGAACAGGTTTTTTATTCTCAAATGAAATAGTAAAAGATGGGTGGCATTATACATCATTAACAGAAGATAGAGCTCTTACTGCTGATGCTGTTGCTCAAGGTTATCAAATAACATATCAAGACGAAGCAGAATTTTTTGATGAACAACCAATCAGTTTAAAAGTTGCTCTAAGGCAGAGACTACGTTGGTCAAAAGGACACTTACAAGCATTCGTTGAAAGTGGTCCATATTTATTTATAAATATATTCTTTGGTAAAAGATTTTTAAAAACAAACTGGAATAAAAATAAGAAAAAAATAAAAAAAGAAAAAACATTCAAAAATGTTATGTTAGATATATTAGAGTCAATAAGACATAGATTTGCATCATTTGATACATTATCACAACTAACACCGATATCATTTATTAACTTGTGTAGATGGTTATTATTCTCAGTTATAATATATTCTTGCTATACATATACAACCGGTATATATGGAAGTAGCGTATTTAGTGGGAATACATTCCTAGCCAAATGGTTAAGAAATCTAACTGATATAGAAGTTAATGTAGGGCCAGGTTACTTAGCAATGTTACTAGGATTTGTACTTGCTGTTTGGTATAGATTACTATGGAGAATGGGAATTTATTTTTCAAACATGTGGATGGCAATATATATATTTATTATTGAAAATAAAAGAATCAAAAAAATGTCTCTTAAAAATAAAATACTATTTACACTTACATGGCCAACATTTGATATTATTGGTAGATACACAACTTATATAGCACTATTCATGAATGTCACATGGAAACCAATACCACACGAAAGTAAAGTAACAATAGATGACTTAAACAATAAGGCAGGTGTTTAAATGAAAGAATATATAAAACAATTTTATTCAGAAGGACTTGCTAATATATTTTATGTAAAACCATTAAACTATTTAAAAAAACATATCAATAATAAAGATTTATTAAAGATATGTACACTACTACTAAAAATAACTTATACAGTATTTTGTATAGTACTAGCAATAATATTATTTAAAGTAATTTTCCCATTTTAAATGAGTACATAAATTGTACTCATTTTTTATTTATTCTTTTTAAAATAATCAAATTTTAATGTTAAATCATTCTTCTTAGTAATTCTTGTTATGAAGTGGTTTTTATTCTCAAGTTCTTCATTTGATATACTCTTGCCATTTGATACTTCCCCTTGATAAACATAAACATTGCCATCATACCATGAATAATCACTAAAGAATACCATTGGTTCATAATCAGAATCTAATGCATCAGTTTGAATATAATCATTTTGATTATAACTAATACCAAATAAATTTAATACAGTAGGTAAAATATTTAATTGAGAAGTCACTTTATTTATAGTTTTCTTTTTCATACCATCTTTCCAAATAAAGAAAGGAGTATTATTTATTAGGTTATTATCAGTTTCTTTATATTTAGATAGAATTGACTGATCTTCTATAGTGTATAAGTAATGATCAGCATATGCTACTATAACAGTATTATCAAGTAAATCTTTTTCTCTTAATTTATCTAGCAATAATGAAACCATATAATCAGTTTCCTTAGCCTGTCTTCTAGCACACTCTTCTTCTGACATTTCTACAAAGTCTAAAGTCTTTATTTTTTCATCTTCGTTTTCAATCTCAGAGTTCATCTCTTCAATCTTTTTATCTACATCTTCATTATAAAGCATTTTACACACACCCTTAGTATTAGTAAATGGCATATGTGCTGAATAAGTAATAATATAATCTACAAAGTTCCCTTCATCAGGAAACATTAACTTACTAAAGTCTTCATTTAGAATTAATTCTCTATCAAGTTCATAAGATTTATCTTTATAATCAAACATATCTATAAGACCATAATAATTATCATAACCCCAATTTAAATAATTAACTTTTCTAGAATAATATTCACCACTATTCATATGGAATGCATTTACAGAATAACCTAGATTTTTAAATATATGAGCCATAGAATTTGGGAAATCATTTTTATTAAATGTATAAGCATTTTTATTATATGAAAGAGGAGTTATAAATCCAGTATTAACAGCAAATTCAGAGTTAAATGTACTTCCTCCACCATTATAATATGAATAATGATTAGTAAAATTATATGAGTGATTAATCATATTATATAATGTCGGAGTATCCTCTTCAGTAACTAACCATTTATCAATACCCTCTAGTTGTAAAAAGATAATATTATTTCCTTTAAACTTTCCAGTATATTTATTTTTATTTGATTCTTTTTCAGCATAAGATTCATCTAAGAAAACTATGTCTTCTTGATTTTCTTGTTCCTTTGTTTTTAAAAATGTCATATAAAAGTTTCTAACAGAATACTCATATATACCTGAGATTTTCATACTTTTATTGTTATCATTAAAAGATATATATATATTTCTAGGATTCTTCCAACTTGACCAAGTAAGTTCCTTATTTTCATGTCCAAGAGTAACTGGAATAAATAAATGTAGTATAACAAAAGAACATATAACTATTCCTATATTTTTATAGTTATTTTTTTTCTTAATAGGAATATTTTTGTATCCAATTATAAATGCAATAATTATTATTATAAAACATATATATACGAAAATATTACAATTCTTTAAAGTATCCAATAAATA
>ENA-ORMS01001836-ORMS01001836.1-human-gut-metagenome-genome-assembly--contig:-NODE-1836-length-16326-cov-5.568680_pt1 | contig 16326 bp, 9 predicted proteins | sample MGYA00242104_ERZ508997 | MGnify/ENA primary metagenome ERZ508997 (study PRJEB26280, sample SAMEA2338704) | human gut metagenome | biome: human gut; feature: human-associated habitat; material: faeces... | reverse complement strand
CGAATCATCTTTATTACTTTTATCAACAGTTTTATCTTTCTCTGTTTCATCCGTATCTTCTGTTTCTTCATCCTTATCTGAATGTGTAGTGGTTACTTTAGTATCTTTCCCACTATCCTTATTGCCACTATCTTTCTTATTTCCACATCCTGTACATATCATTGCCATTATTCCTGCTGTTAATAGTGCTATTGTTAATTTCTTCTTCATTTCTTTTATTCTCCTTTATCCACTATGATTATTTTGTTTACTCACCAATATTAAAATTATTGGCCCATTATGTTATTCTATTACTCTCTTTGACCTCAACTCCTTTATTTATTATTTTATTTTAGAAGATAATTAACATTATAACTAATTTTCATAACTCCTAAAACTTATCCAGCATATTAACATTTATACATAATTATGTCAATTTTTTTCAAAAAAGAAAAGTAAATTTACTTTATGCCTAAGAAATTTACTTTTCCTTTTTGGTATACTGAATATAAATATTATATATTGCTCATATTTTTATTCATATTCTGTAAATTATTTAACTTGGATTTATTATTCCATTGGTAATTTATAGACTTATTGAATTTTATTTATTCTTTTCAGTCTTTTTTTCGGTAATTTTAGTTGAATTCTTGTTTGATTTTCTAATTATCATAAGAATAATTAATACGATAATTGCAACTACAGCACAGCTTATTCCTATAACAAGTGGTTTATTGTTAATAAATCTAATCCATAAATTGGTTGTTATATAGAAGCCCTTTATCTCTGTCTCGCTTTCATTACCTGATTTATCAATGCACTTAATTATTAAATTCTGAGATTTATTTGATGATGGGATTGTTATCTTTAAGGTTCCATCTTCTGACATATTTTTCTTTATGTCATCTCCCTCCAATTTCATAATCTCTTTACCATTTAATAACACAATTACTGACTCTGCCTCGATATTATCCGTAACCTTGAATCTGATGTCTTTACTATCTGCAACATACACATTTCCTTTTTTTAATTCAAAAATTGTGCATACCGGTGGTTCATTATCTATAACAAATGAAAACTTTTCAGAAATAGCATCATTTTCAACAGAATCTTTTGAAGCAATTGTTACATGATAAATACCATTTTCCTCAAAATTATCTTTACTTATTATATATCTGTATTTACACCATGTGTCTATTCCTTCTACTTTTTCTATAGTATAATCTTTACCTTCTACTAAATCCCATGTGGTATTTCCTCTATATACTGTTATCTTAATGGTATCTGCTGAAAGTTCATTTACATTTATTTCATTAAATATAATATCTTGTGGATTAATTAAATATTTATCCTTTATATTTAATGTTTCTTCATCATCTATATAATATGTTGGACCATTTCTGTTAATTGAAAATAATACATTATTTTCTGTGACTCTACCTGCTTTATCAGATGCCTTACATACTAATCTGTAGATACCATCTGATTCAAGATTTGCTACACTAAGCCTTCTTCCATTTTCTATATTCTGATAATCAATACGAACATTTGCTTTCTCTTCATTATTGCTTATTAAGTTTGTAGTACTTCCGTCTTTATTTAGTAAATCCAAGGATATACTTAGACTTTCAAAATATGTATCAGCCGAAGAAATATTAAAACCAACTACATTGTCTCTGTAAGCTCTTTCGTTATCCACTCCTGATATAATAACCTCAGGTGCTTTTTTATCTATATAGAACGCAGTATTATATGCATTTTCAATTGTATTACCTGCCATATCAGTATAATTTGCCATAATACTATATAATGCCTCTTCATCTAATGCAATAGATGCTGTATGTGTATCACCATTATTTATCCAGTTTATATTCTGCTGTACTGCTGCATTATTTCTATTAATCAGCAATTCAAAACGTGATGCATCAAAATTATGTTCAATAATTGTAAATGTTGCAACTCTCTGATCAAGATAATAATTTCCATTTACTGCTGAATTATTATTAAACTGAACTGATAATGCTGGTCTTGTTTTATCAATTGTAAACTCTGTTGGCTCTACTGTTCCTGATACAAAATTAATATTTGCAATATTATCAGCATTATCCTGATATCGCATAGCAAATGTATAATCACCATCATTTACATACGAGAGGCTTGCTGTATATGTTGTATTATCTCCCTTTCCTGTTCCATTTGCCACACTCCAGTCACTTATAATCGGCACTATACCATCAGTATTTTTAATATCAATAACAACATTCTTAGGATTAAAATTTCTTTCTTTAATAGAAATTATTGCTTTTCTATCCGATTTAAACATCTTTCCATTAGTAGCATCTGGTATATTATTATCATACGAAATGCTAATTTCGGGTGCTGTCTTATCTATGCTGAAAGTATCTGTTGCATATGAAATATTACCTGCTCTATCTTCTACCCTTATATTAACCGTTATTCTGTTGTCATTATTTCTTACTGCAATAGCTTTAGAAATTGCTGTAATAAGGTTCTTATCAGTAGAAATTACATTATAATTATCACCATTTATTTTTCCTGAATTATCAATATCAATTCTTCCTGAATAATTGTTTTCTTCACCATTAGCTGATGTGACTTCCCATTCAATACTTCTGATACCCGATGTTACATCTTTAATATTAAATACAACAGGAATATCTTTATTATAAAGGTCTAGTCCTGAATTATCCTTATATGCTGTCTTAGGTCTGTTTATGGTAATTATATCTTTATCATTTCTGTTATCATCTATTACAATAGCATCTGGTTTTACATAGCTGCTTGCTTTTGTCAAATCACCATTACCTACATTATCAACAGCTGCAACATAAATCTGTCCCCTAAATGCTTCTGGTATCTGAATGGTTATTTCATTATTTGTTGGTGTAACAATTATTTTGTTCTTTATTGCATCTGAAACTTTTTCTCCATTTTTACATAAGAAATATCCAACTTTACTTATTCCTGAAGATGTACCGTCATCGGCTAATGTAACTGTTACTTTTGTAGTATGCTTAAAATAGTATCCATACTTATCATCTGTAACTGGTAATGAATTTCCTTCAATATATTTGTCAGATTTCATAGTGAATTTTGTAGCCTTTGGTGTATTAGAATCATAATATACCGTATATGTTTCCTGCTTATGATTGCCGGCATTATCACTCATTTCTATTACTATGGTATACTTTCCATCTTTAGCTGCTATAGGGCTTAATTCAAATGTACCATCAATATCATTTACAACACCTTTAGCAAAATTAAGGTTACCATTCTGTTTTGGAGTAACTTTCTCTTGTTTATCTTCATACTTTACATATATTTCGTATGATGCAATTCCTGATATTTCATCTTTAATCGCATAATTATATGTTACTTTACCTTTTATCCATTTTTGCTTAGTGTTCATATCAATATATTCATCACTAACATTTTCAGGCGATAATTCTTTAACTTCCGGTGCTGTTTTTTCTATTAACAGACCATTTTCTGATAACAGTATATATCCGCTATCATTTCCTACGTTATCATATACTTTTGCATAGAAATATTTATATTCTTTATTAGTATCAGCTATTTCAAATGTAACTTTTCCGTCTGATAACTTTACATCATTATCATTTATCTTACAAATATCTGAAATTTCGGTTTCAGAATCATCTAATATTTCCTTAACCGCGTATACCTCTACATTTCTAATTCCTGATGATGGTATAATGTCATTCACACTGAATTCAACCTTTACTGTACCCTTTGCAAACATTTTTCCATCAACTATTTTTACATTTTTAAATTCAGGCTTATTTTCTTCTGTTATTATAACTTCAGGATTATCTAAATCTGCATTTACTACATATGTATATGCCTTATCTTCATTAGAATTTCCTGCATTATCAATAGTTTCAATTATTATTGTATATTCGCCTGATTTATCCGGAACCAATTCAAATGTACCACTAACATTTTCTACTACACTGTTAACAAAATCAAGGTTACCATTCTGCGTTGGAATAATTTCTTTTTTAACTTCTTCTTTACCATTTTTATACTGTACATATATTTTATATGAGGATATACCTGCTTCAGTATCTTCAATTGAATAATTATATGTTACTTTACCTTTTATCCATTTTTGCTTAGTGTTCATATCAATATATTCATCACTAACATTTTCAGGCGATAATTCTTTAACTTCCGGTGCTGTTTTTTCTATAACTAACTTATTTTCTGATAATAAAACATAATCACTATTTCCTGCATTATCTGTTAATTTAGCATATATATACTTACTAAGTGTTGTATCCTGTCTCTTGATAGTTACATTAACTTCATCATCAGATATTTTCACATCAGCAGGATTAATTTTATTCTGTTCTATTTCACTATCCTTAGGTTCATCGATTATACTATCTAATGCATATACTTCTACATTATTTACTCCGGATATTTCATCTTTTACATAGAAATTTACCTTTACATCGTCATTAGTAAACATCTCATTTCCAATTGGGCTGATTTCCATATCATTTTTATCTTTAAATGTAGTTTTCTTTTCTGCATCATTTATAACATAAGGTGGCTTTGTATCAATACCAATTTCTTTTGATATATTAGAATTGTCATTTCCTGCGTTATCTCTAGCTTTAACAGATACAATATAATTGTATACTCCACCTATTTTATAATCAGTTGTATACGTGCCTTTTATTTCTATAATTCTATTACCATCTTTTATGGCTTCTATATTTTCAAGACTAGCCTGCTTATTATTAACTTCTATTTTATAATCTTCCGGTTTATTATTGTAATCACTTACATCAATTCCTGACTCTTCATCCGTAATTGTAATTTCATATTTAACATTTTTATTAAACCAATTCGAATAAAATGAATTTTCTTTCTTATCTATGCTAATCTTTGGAGCATTCTGTTCAATTATTAATTTTTTATCTGATAAAGCTACATATCTGTAATTTCCCACCTTATCATATAATTTGGCATATACATATTTTTCATAAGCAGCTCTGTCAGGATTAGGTGCAATTATTGTATATGTTGCTACACCGTCGGTAATTTCAGCATTACCACGTCTATTACTGTCGTTTAATAAATCATTAATATCCTCTACTGTTCTATTATCTGTATCAATAAATTCATCATATTCATATATTTCTACTTTGTCTATTTCTGAACTTAATTCATCATCTTTTACATTAAATAATATATTTACATTTTTATTACCATACATATAAAAATCATCTTCATTGGTAATATTTTTAAATTCTACTTTTCCATCTATATATGGTGCATTTTCATCTACATAGATAATATCTTTGCTATCATCACTTTCTTCGCTCTTATTATCTGCATTATCAGCAGCCTCTATGACAATTTCATATTTACCATCTATTGGTGTATAATCTTTTAACTCGAAACTTCCATTAATGATTTTATTAAAACCATCGTCTGTTGTCTCAATAATATTTTCTGTTTTATTACTTACTTCATTGCCATTAACTTTTATACTATATTCTTTTATACCTGAACCATTATCAGATATTTCATAGTTATAACCATATGACTCTATATCTTGAACTTTTATCCATTTTTTACCATCTAATAAACTATAGTCATTATTGTTAATTGAAATTGTACATGTTGGATTATCGTTATCCAGTAATAATTTTTTATTACTCAATAATACATAATTTTCCTTACCACATATATCTTTAATATATGCACATAGATATCCTGTGTAATATCCTTTTTCCACCATTTCATAATTCAACGTTGTTACCAGTGTAGTATTACTGTTATTAATATTATTATATTTTAAAATAATGGACTTATTTTTTATGTCATCTGTACTATTAGTATTTGCAAGATAAAATTCTACAGTTTCAATACTTGATTGATTATTATTATTATCTGAATCAGTATCAAATGAAACATTTAACTTATTACCAATTATGTAATTATCTTTTTCTTCAGTAAAACCACTAATTTTGATACTATCATTAATAATTTCAGGTGCTTTACTTTCTACATAGATAACCTTTTCTTCAGTACTATCTATATTATTTGCATTTATTGAAGTTACATTTATCACATATTTATCATCCTTAAGTATGTCTTTTTCTAATTTTATATTATATTCTTTAGATTTTTTCTGATTGTCCTCGTCATATGTAATATTAATTATTTCTGTATTATTAACCTTAATTACAGTTTGTACAATATTGCTTTTATCATCTTTTACATTGACTTTGATTCCAGGATTATTGTCTAAGTCATCAACACTTATATAATTTAAACCTTTTTGCTCATCCTTAATCACTAAAGCATCTAATTCAAATATTATCTCTGGTTTACCTTTTTCCTGTACATTTCCCGAAGATGACGTATTGCCATCTGAGGCTGTATTTCCCGAGCTTGAAGTATTACCTTCTGATGCATTGTTACCTGATGTGGCACTGTTTCCAGATGTTGCACCATTATATTCAATTGCTTTGGTAACATTCGGAATTCCACATACAAGCATGGTTGCTGCCAATGTGGCTGCCAAAATTCTTCTTTTACTTATCATTTCTTTCTGTCCTTTCTCTAATGTTTTATATATTATATTTAGTTATCATATTCTGCTATAACATCATATTCTCCATCTTCATCTAATGTAATAGTTATACTGATTAAGCGATTATTACCATCTACTTTACTTGTTGTATTGCAACCATCTGAAAATGCATTCTCTAAATATGTCACAAAACTGTCCTCTCCTCCATAAGATTCGAATATAATTGCTCCATTATCTTTTATATAATATCTGGCCGGTTCTCCAACATACTCTACAACCGCCTCATTACCTCCATCCATAACTGCCTCTGTTATACAATTCTTAACAGTTTTTACTACTTCATCCAAATTCTTTGAATCTTCTTCTTTGGTTGCCTCTAAATCAAATTCTTCAGAATCATCATCTTCTTCATATGTTGAATCGTCATTCTCAGAATCTATTGAAATCAGATACCATGAATCATTAATTTCAAACATTGTGAACCAATACTGCTCCGTTTCACCAGAATTATCATCTTTAGTTCTATAGGAAATATCTGCCTGTACTCTTTTAGCTGCGGTTATATGTACAGCTTTGCCATATTCCTCTTTATACATTTGGTTAATCTCTTTGATTGAATATCCAATATCATTTTCTTGTTTAATTATCTTATATGTAAAAGTAATATCATCATCATCTGAAATATCTTCATCAAAGCCTTCTTTAAATTCTGTAATAAAATCTTCCATGAATTCTTTAATTTCTTCTTTAGACGAACTCTCTGTCCACTCTTTTATTTCATCAATAGCTTCTTTGGGCATAAGTGATAACAACTTTTCTGTATCTTTATCATTAACTGATTGAATAAACTCTTTAACGACATCATTAGAACTTCTGCTTTTATTTTTATTTACCAATAACATTGTCACAGCTATTCCTGATACTATAATAAGTAACATTACCAGACTTATTATTACTCCAGTAATTAATCGTTTCTTCTTTCTATTAGGCGAAGCTGTTTTCTTGTTTTTCTTATTTGTCTTATTGTTAATATCGTTTTGTACTGTATATGGCTGATTATTATAATACTGTTCACCATATGTGTTAGTACTTATATTACTTTGTTGTCCCGTATAGTATTGATTTACATATTGACTATTTTCATAGTTATTTCTATTATTCTCATATCCAGTATATGGTTGATTTAGCCTTTGCTGACCTCCATACATATTTCCATTTGAATTATTCTCATATCCCGAATATGACTGATTTGAATATTGAGTGTTTCCATATGAATTATTATTCACATAATTTTCTTCCATGGTACTTCCACACCTTGGACAAAACGGTGTTCCGGCACTTACTTCTGCACCACATTTTCTACATAACATATTTTCTTCCTCCTGTTTATCAATATTAAATGACTATATCCGTATTTATATACACTATATCTCTGATTATAATAAATTCATTTGGCATAATATCAGTCTTCTGATATGAATTAACTATTGAGCCGGAGACTACATTGTAAATAGGCCTAACATTATTATTACTATTCAATAATGTGGTTTCCTCCGTATACAATAAGGTTGTCTCATCATTTGATAATACAGTGGTTTCCTCTATATTATTTTGTGTGATTTTTGAAGTCGGTATTTTACTGGTAATTGGGACACCACCAATTTTAGATGTCCTGCCCAGTTTTCTTCCTGTATCCTGTGTAATATTTCCAGACGATACATCACTTGTATACGAATTATGTTCATTTATTTCTTTAATTGCCTTTTTCCTTGATATACCTGTGATGTAGCCAAATACCCGGTTAATCTTTAGTGTAAAAAATAAAATAACAGCGATTACAAGAAAAACTACGGCACATATATATCCTATCTGTGAAATCAATCTATATTTATCAACAATATTCATAATTAATCCTCCATATAGACTGTATCAATTTTTCTATTGACATATTCAAGTCTTGACTCTATATATTTTTTTATCTGTACAATATCTTCCGTCTTATCATCCTGAACACTTCCACTGATAATTTCAACATTATCTAAACAGATATTCATCTGATCCTTAGTTACACCATCAGTTTTAAATTCATCTGTATATCCCTCTATTGCATTTAATATCATTTTGCATGAATTAAGTTTAAGATTGTCATTGACTCCTTTATTCAATATAGCTTCAATTAACTTATCTATGTTTTTCCAATATTCCATATATTCGCCTCTATCAGTAGACTCCGTAATGGAATTCTGAATGTTTCTTCTGAAATTCGCCATATTGTAAAATATTTCTGCCAAGTCTTTATTACTATCTCTTTTAGACACCTTTCCAAAATAAGTGCATACTGCATCAAATCTGGAATTATCTTCCTCCATTGTCTCATCGCAATAGTACCAATATAGAATTCCGATGTTATAACATACATCACTGTATCCCAGTTCATCACTTTTTAATGACTTCCCATATGTAAGCATAACCTCTTCAATTTCATTCATTTCGGTTCTGGAAAATATTTTGTCATCCTTATATATTTTATTGATTAACTCAAGGTATGCCTCCTTATCTCCCGGTTTAATCTTTATCGCATCTATATATAAATCGTGTTTTTCATCCATTGTAGAACTTTCTGCCCGCTCTAAAACCGAATCATATTGTTCTTCTGTTTTGGCAAGTACCAGTTTATTTCCTGTGATACCTGTTGCTACTCCGGCTAAGGATAAACATACCATTGAAGAGAAAGCAATCATCTTTCTCCACTGTTTTTTTCTATATTTTTTATCACTCTCATCGCAATGTTCTAAATCATACATTAATTCAGCACAATTCTGATATCTCTTATCTGCATCATGTTCGGTACATTTTCTGATAATCTGTTCTAATCCCTCTGACAGCATCATATTACTTGCCCTTATTCCCTGTGCAAACCCACTAACTGTAGGATAATTTCCCGTAACTAAATGATACAATGTAGCACCAAGACTATATATATCTGTTCTTGCATCTGACTCACTTGTCTTTTCATACTGTTCCGGTGCTGCATATCCGACCGTACCAAGAGCAATTGTATCTTCCATCTTCATTCCCTTGAATTCTCTTACAGTTCCAAAGTCGAACAATTCAACATTGCCATCTGGTTTACGCATTATATTTGCCGGTTTCATATCTCTGTAAATTATGTTTTTCTTATGTAAATATCCAAGCACATCGCATAACTGTTTTCCCCATTTAATAACCAGTTCCTGAGGCTGGGCGCCATACTCATCTAACAGTTTTTTCAGTGTAACTCCTTCGATATAATCCATAACTATCAGATAATTATCTTCATTTTCTATAACATCTATAATTTCCGGCATATTAGGATGTCGACAGTTTTTGAGCAGATTAATCTCAGCTTTAATACCTATACTATTTATAGAAGCATCATTCTGACTATCTTTTCTTACTTCTTTGATTGCCCATGATTTATTAACACTTTCATTCATAGCCAGATATACAACACTCATACCACCTTTACCTATCTGGTTAAGAATCTTATATTTTCCGTCAATGACTTCACCAATCTTTAACATACTAACCTCATTTCTGAGCGGCTTGTCGCAAAGAGGCGATGCGAAATTCGCACAGGCGATTTCTCATCTGACATAAACGATATTTGCTTTCGCTCCGAAGCAAATAGCTGTGTGAAAAACAATCGCATCAGCATTATTTTTTCACACTAACCTCCAGATATTTTTCTAATATGTTCTTATAAATGCTACAGAAATATTATCTTTTTCATTTCTAAGCTTATTCATCTCTATTAATGTAGTTCCATTCCGACTCATTATTTCTTCGTTTGTTGAAACCTCCGGTCCAAGGTAAGCATATATCTCTTCCGGTAAAATAACGTGTCTAAAACCATCTGAGCAGAACATATATACTGTATCCTTTTGCACCTCACCAAAGAACATATCAGGAATGACAACCTGAGAAGCACCTATGCATTGCAGAAGTATACTTTTTCTAGGATCGTTATCTGCCTGTTCTCTTGTAAGTAATCCTTTTCTGAATTCACTTTCAACAAGTGTCTGATCTTCAGTAATAACCTTTACTGCACCTTTTAACTCATATGCTCTGGAATCACCCACGTTCATAATGTAATATCTTGTGTCTGTAAATAATCCGACACATAATGTGGTTCCAATTGCTATTCCATTTCTTCCACCATATTCACTTAAACGTCTGTTTTCAATAGCAACTATTTTCTCCCATTCACTTCTGATTACTCCATCAGATAATCCATTTTTAACAAGTGCAGGCAAAGTATTATAAAACCAACCTGAAAATGCATTTACTACGTCTGCACTTGCAACTTCTCCGAGTGCTAATCCACCCATTCCATCACACATAACAACCATAGCAATATTTCCTATTACAGTTTTAGCAACCTTTATTGTGACACTATCCTGATTAGTTTCTTTATGAATACCTACATCTGTACATGCAGCCACTAAATATTCCATTCAAGCCTCCATTACATTACGCTAAAGATAAATTCTTCATCAGCAAGTTTTATCTTACAATCATTACTGATACTTACTTCAGTGTTAGGTGTTATTAATTTTCCGTTAATATATGTATGATTTTTAGAATTCGTATCTACGATATAATATTCATTATTATGATTGATAATATATGCGTGACTACGGCTAATTGCTGTGTTATCAGCAATAAAATAATCTACAAAACTTTTTTCTTTACCAATAAGGAATTTCTCCTTTGTAATTGGTATGCGTTCTCCATTTTTCTCTCTTATTAAATATGCCTGCTTTATATTTTCAGGATTATTAGGATTCATACTTGCATTTAACACAGTTGTCTCTCCACTATACGCATTTCCTAATACAGTTGTTTCTCCAAAACCTGGCATATTATTCTGTGGTACATTACCCATTCCCATATTATATTGAGCCATATTATTAAATGAATTATTGCCCATTCCATTAGAATTAGGTATTGAATTATTTAACATATTATTAGATATCGTTCCATTAACCGACATATTATTTGAATGAATTGCCTGATTATAATTCAGCTTTACATTTGTATTCTGAGCATTTTGGTTTGGCACATTCATATTTTTATTATTTTTCTCAGACTTACCACCAAATAATTTACTTTTCTTTTTCTCTTTCTTATTGGCTTTCTCATTTTTCTTAGACATTGCAGTCTGACCAGGCATCTGGTTTCCTACCGGCTGATTCTGTCCCGGTACCTGCATCTGGTTTCTTCCTGCTATCTGACTCTGTCCCGGCACCTGCATCTGGTTTCTTCCCGCCACCTGACTCTGTCCCGGCATTACCATCTGATTTCTTCCTGTCTGCTCTGATTTATTAGGTATATATGAAATGTCATTATTTGTCATACCTGATGCAGCAAATGTATCAACTATTGTCTTTACATTATCATCCTCTATAGAATTTCCCTGTTTCATCTTATAATCGGCTGCTTGTCCGGCTGACATATTATTTAAGCCTGATTGTACATAACCTTCTTCTTTAACTGAATCATTCTTTAACCCGGCTATTTGATGAAGATAATCGTAGAAACCTACCAATGAAAATGATGCTGAATTAAGATAACTTATTATCTGAGCCACATATTCACAATTCTCTGTCGCATCATACTTAGAAATCAATATAAGGTTCTTAAAAAACATACTATAATCTACTTTTTTCGTTTCCATCTTAAGTGGCAGATAAATCATACCAACCTCATATGAACTTAAATCAACATATATCTTTTCCATATCTAGAACAAAACAATCCTGTTCAAGCAGGTATTCATCGGCTGAAATAAGTGTTCTTATTGTATTTGTAAGTACTGAAATAATTACTTTCTTTGTTACATTTCTCTCTAGTAACTGCTGTAATGTAATCTTTGATGTAATATTATATTTCAATAAACGTAATGAATTATTCTGTGTATAAATCATTTTTAATAATCCCGGAATATTAGAATTCTGCTGAATCATTTCTATCGCAACCATATCTGCTGCTTCATTTTCTTTTAACTCATAAATCAAGTTTGTATTTATATCATTATTTTCAACCTTAAATTCCTGCATAGTATGTTATCCTTTCATTTATCTGTATAATTTTATTAACTGCCAACTATCTCCTGCCAGAACATAAGCACTGCCACTTGATGAGAAATTCTTAGCACCATCAAACTGCTGCTCTATTACCACTTTTCCATTCTTATCTATATATCCCCATTTTCCATCTATGTTTACTGCTGCCAGGCCATTAGAAAATGAACCTGCATCTACGAACTGTGGCTTTATAACCATTTTGCCTTTAGCATCTGCAAAACCCCATTTTCCATCTTTCATAACTGCCAAATATTCATCCTGAGACATTAATCTGACATCTTCATATTCATCTGAACCGATTTTATTCTCGTTATTGTCCATAAGATAGAATGTGTCATTTTTCTTAACTGCATATATTCCTGAACGTGAAGCATAGCCAAGCTCATCTGTCTTAATCTCTTTATATACATTTTTACTGCATTTCTTACCTTTATTGTCTATCAGATAATAACCTGTCTCATCTTTAACCATTGCTTTGCCATTATTAAATGCATAAGCCTCTTCATATTCTCCAAACTGCTTTACAAAAGATGAATTAGTGTAACAATATTTACCGTTTATCTTCGTTGGTAATAATCCCTCTGAATATGTACCTATTTCTTCTATCTGTGTTCCCTCCGGTAATTCTGCTACGTCAACTGCCTCACCTGTCTTATCAATGAACCAATATTTATTTCCATCAGTGGTCATAGGTGTACTGTCTGAATCAATATAAGGTGATAACTGCATATATACACACGATAACATTACCGTGCCATCAGAATAGACAATTCCATATTTGCCATCTTTATCTGTTACCCTGCACATATTATTGTAGAATTCATCTACTTCTACATAGCTGCTATATGCATACTCAAACTTATATTTCAATTCATTTTCTACTTTAGTCATATATTCCGAAGTAACCTTTCTACTTTTAGCAGCATTTATTACTTCCATACAATTACTGTAATTTCCTTTATCATAATAATATTTTAATGACATATCATAGCCTTTGTTAGAATACTTATGGTTATCAATAATTTCCTCTACCATATCCTCATATGCATAATATTTACCCCATGCGTAGTACATATCAGCAATCTCACATTGTAAATCCAATGAATTATTCATCTCTTTCGCTGCTGTATAATAGGCATTTGCCCTTTTATATAACTGCTTGTCCTCAAAATAATGTGCATATTCTATATACTGATTATATTGCTTTTCTTTCTTAGCACTTTCATTGAATAAGTAATACCAGCTTATAGCGAACATAACCACTACGCCTAAAGCAATTAGTAGTCTGTTTCTCTTATTATTAGCATTACTATTTTCCTGAACATTCTCTGTTTCATTCTCAATATTCTTCTTTTTCTTCATCTGTCATCACCTACATTCCCGTAAGAATTACCGATACATATGTACCTAATAGAATAAATGGTGCAAATGGAATAGTATCCTTCTTACTCTTTTCTTTCTTAACTAATAAATATATTGAAGCTATCATTGATAACACTAACGACATAAAAATGGCACTGAATGAGCTTGCAAAACCAAAATATAAAATCATAATAAACATAAGTTTTATATCCCCCATTCCAAAACCGTTCTTTATAATAAATATTCCAATAATCGCCATAAGTAATACCAATACAAAGCCAAGTCCCATTGATTTTAAATTAATAACTGCCTGTCTGCTGTCTAATATAAATTCAGCTATTAACATAATGACTCTTATTCCAAGACTTATAAGTATTACTTTATTCTCGATTATTTTCTTCTTATAATCTATGGCTGCTACAGGTACGAGAATAATTAACATTATCAATAATCTTATATTATCTATGAGCCTGTTCGAATATCTAATATCCAGAACACAGTCCAGAATTATTAGAAACACACCTGAAATCAGAAAATAAATTATGTGTTTCTTATTTGCTTTCGTAAATGCCTTTTTATCCTTAAATTTGCTATAGTTCTCATATATAAAGCCTATGAATGTTCCTATAACTGTTAGTATTATGAGTATTGCCAGATTCATATTAAACCTCATTTCTTAGCTACTTATTGTGAAGAGGCGATGAGAAATTCGCATAGGCGATTTCTCATCTGCCTGTGAAAAATAATCGCATCAGCATTATTTTTCACACTAAACCGCATTTCTATTTCATGTATCTTCCTGCAATGCACAACCATATGATGATGTCAATTTAACTGTAACTCCATGTGTCTTACAGTCCTTTATGATTTCTTCATACAGTTCCTTTACTCCCTCGTCCTGCGGAATGACAAGGTCAAGTATATAACTCTTATTCTTACCACTATCGTAAGTTACCTTTTCAGTTCCTCCGTCTCCAATTCTCTTTATGGTAACCTTACTCTGATTCTCACATGAGCTTACAATTCCCGATGTCAGCTTTTCTATCTGATTCTTTATATACTTCTTAGTTTCCTCCGACTTAAGTGTTTCTAAATTAACCTCTCCATACAGCGGATTAGATGAAGATATCATTACAAATGTGTTCGTTTCTGAATTGTATAACTGTGCATATGTAGAACCTGATAAATTTTCATATCCTTGTGTTTTATAATCACTAATTCCCATATTTCTGATTAATTTATTAATTTCAGTCGGATCTGTTCCATTCCATACTGAATCGGTATTAGTATATTGTGTAGGTGTACTTTCATCTTTAACTGTTGATTTACCACTACTTTCATCAACCTTCAATACCTGACCATCGCCATGCAGCCAGCCTTTAGTACTTGCTTTCTGTTTAACGGAATATTCTAAATTAACCGGTAATAATGGAATTATCTTTATCTTATATTCAGCTACAATTGTTATCTCATCTGAACCATATGGAAATAATGTAGAATGTGAGAAATCTATACCATTTATATATGATGTCTTACCGAATCTTGAACCCGGTACTATTCTCATTCCCTGTAATATCTGTTCTAAATCTTCATTGCTCTGACCTTTAGAGGTCATAAGATGTTTCTTCATCATTCCTCTGGCTAATGGATCCACAATAAGTTGTGACTTAAATATCTCTAGTCCCTCGCTCATTATCAATTGCCCGATTCCAAAGATGAATTTCTTAGGGTCTTCTGCAATAGTCGAAACTGTTTCTTTAAGATTATCTATCTGCTCTTTAGACTGATCAGCATTACTCTTAACACTATCGTACATAGTCTGCACTGAAGCTGCTATACTGCTTAAATCAGAAGTATCTGTATTAGCTACTGCACCTTTCATATCCTTTCCCACATTCTGTGTGGCTTCATATAATGATGCTATATTGCTAATGGTATTATTAACATCTTCTTTTTTAGTATTCGCATTTTCCTGAAGTTGACCTACACTTTTATCAAGCCCTGTAACTCCAATAATATATGAATACTGTGAAAATTCTTTCGCTGTATTATTCAATGCTTCAGCCACCTTAGCCTGTGTAATACATACTGTCAGCAAATCATAAAGCATCATAAAAAAGAACATAAATGCTGTTAAAGTCAATGTTGCCTCTACAGTTATTACTCCTTGATTCTTCTTCATTTAAGCACCTCCATGTATGCCCGGATATTTTGCATAAATTATTTATCACTATCTATGCCTGCTTATTCCTCTATTGTTATT
>ENA-ORMS01001834-ORMS01001834.1-human-gut-metagenome-genome-assembly--contig:-NODE-1834-length-16334-cov-14.341299_pt1 | contig 16334 bp, 11 predicted proteins | sample MGYA00242104_ERZ508997 | MGnify/ENA primary metagenome ERZ508997 (study PRJEB26280, sample SAMEA2338704) | human gut metagenome | biome: human gut; feature: human-associated habitat; material: faeces... | reverse complement strand
AAACGGCAACACAACTGTTTGTGGTACCCAAGTCAATTCCAATTACTTTTCCCATGATTATATCTTTTTTTATTTTTATCGTTATTAATAATGTTTATCATGTGAACGCTGTTTCCGGAAAGTCTGCCGAAGATATGCATCTATCAGGAACTCTCCCCAACGGTCACGCAAACATAGTTAACAAAGCGTGTGCCAAGGAAAAGACAGAAGGGGCACAACTGACAAAAGAGCGAGAAATGTCAGAAAAGAGCATAAAAGAAATGACAAGATGGCAGATTTCGTATGCCATAAGCGCATTTTTCCAGATAATTACTTGGCATTATCAAGGATTATCTGTAATTTTGCAGAGAATTATTCATAAGATTATTATAACATCAGTTTTTTAATGGGAAGAAACAAATACTCCGCAGGAGAAATCAAGGAAATCGGCAAATTGCTCCGATTGAAAAACGCTGGTAACAGACTCCAGCAGAAGCAGATTCGCCATGACCTTCGTGTAGATTACGAATTTAATATATCCGACTTCAACGAACCAGGCAAGGCTTTCGGCGAAGAGGAACTTCAGGCTGCCATCAAGCGTGGTGCCATCCAGATTCTTGATGATGCTACTATCGAGGCGATGAAAGCCAAACGTGCTCGTGACAAGGCTCGCGACGAGGCTGAAAAACAGAAGGAAGCTGTTGCAAGCGGAGAGCAAACCGACTGGAAGGAAGCCATGAAAGAATGGAAGGAATATTATGAAAGGTAAAAAGGTAAAAAAGTAAAAAGGTAAAAAAAAGGCTGAATAACTGAAGACTGAAGGGCTGAAGGGCTGAAGACTGAAGGGCTGAAGGTTATAAAGGCCAAATTAAAGAACTATACAGATAATTAAATATTATGGCAAAAGTATTGATTAAGACTTCTGAAGGCGATATCAAAGTTCGCCTTTATGATGAGACTCCTCAACATCGCGACAACTTTATCAAGTTGGCTAAAGAGGGATATTTCGACGGCACTCTCTTTCATCGTGTCATCAAGGATTTCATGATTCAGGGCGGTGATCCGGAGAGTAAGAATGCTCCTAAGGGTAAAATGTTAGGAACAGGTGGTCCTGACTACACGATTCCTGCAGAATTTGTTTATCCTCAACTTTTCCATAAGCGTGGTGCACTGAGCGCTGCGAGATTGGGAGATGAGGTAAATCCTGAGCGCGAAAGCAGCGGAAGCCAGTTCTATATCGTATGGGGAAAAACCTACAAGATGAATGAACTCAAGCAGATGGAGAAACAGATGGGCATGCAGATGGAGCAAAACATATTCAACCAGCTTGCCAAAGAACACCACGATGAAATCATGAACTTCCGTCGCAACCGCAACCGCCAGGGATTGATGGAATTGCAGGATCAACTGGTGGATGAAACCAAGAAACGCTGCAAGGAGGAAGGTTACCCTAAATTTACCGATGAGCAGGTGAAAACCTACACAGAGATGGGCGGTACTCCTTTCCTTGACAACCAATATACTGTATTCGGCGAAGTAGAAGAAGGTCTCGACGTCGTGGAGAAAATCCAGAATTGCGAGACACTCAGAGGTGATCGTCCGAAAGAGGATATCAGTATGGAAGTTTCCCTTATCGAGGAATAATCCAGAAGAAATATTGGCAACAGAAAGTATTGTCACTTTGTCTGTATCGGCAACTATTCATTCGTATTATATATAATAATGTACGTAACGAAGCAAGTTCGACACGTAAGAAAACAAAATTAATAATAACTAACAAATCAGAAACAATGATGACAAAAACCAACATGATGAAGAGTGTCATGATGCTCTTGGCGATAGCCGGTTCCAACTACAGCTATGCCCAGCAAGCAACTGTGGTAGTAAGCAACACAACTGCTGCACAGCGAATGGAACTCGTAGAAGTAAGCATGGCTGATGTGAAAGCCAAGCTATCAAATGCAACTCCTGGCAAAGGACAGGCTTATGTGGTAAAGAATACCCGCGGACAACAAATCGGTTCGCAGATTACCCACGATGGTAAGTTGCTCATCGATGCCAGTGTGCGCCCTCATAGCGCAGCTACCTTTTATATCAGCATAGAGAAGCCATATCCTCAGAATGTATGGACTACAGGCGCTCTCTATAAGATGAGAAAGGACGACCTGGCTTGGGAGAACGACCGATGCGCCTACCGTGTTTACGGTCCAGCATTGCAGCGTTCTGGCGAGCGCTCATTCGGTACGGATGTTTGGGTAAAGAACACACCTGATACGGTGGTAAATATCCGATACATCAAGAACCAGAAAGCCTGGGAAAACATGTGCAGAGTGGATGCAAAGAAAAAGGCAATAGAAAAGCAGCTCAAGACGGAGAAAAATCCTGCAAGAATTGCCAAACTCAAAAATCAGATCAAGGCAGTAGAAGCAGAAGGAAAAGAAGTTAATATCCGCAACTCATTCCATCTCGACCAGGGCAACGGACTCGACCCATATCGCGTAGGTGCAACCTTGGGCCTCGGTGCCCCAAGCCTTATGATTGGTAACGAACAGATATTACCTTACTGCTATAAGGATTACAAGATCTTAGACAATGGTCCTCTCAGATTTACCGTTGAACTGACCTACAATCCTTCTACCGTGGGCGACCAGAAGAACGTAGTAGAACATCGTATCATCTCTCTCGACAAGGGCAGCAACTTCAACAAGATGACAGTCTGGTATGATGGCCTCACCCACCCTACCGACTTTGCTACAGGTTTCCCAATCCATGAGGAAGATACCGAGACTAAAACTTTCGCAAAAGACTACGTAAGTTATGCAGACCCTACCGACAATATGGAAGGTAACCAGTCTCAGGTATATGTAGGTGTACTCTTCCCTTATGGCATTGACAATACCTACTACCAGCTTTTCGATAAGAAGCACGACGGCGCTACCGGTCATGCGTTAGGCATCAAGACTGGCTTGAAGGACGGAGAAAAGTTCAGCTATTACTTCGGAGCTGCATGGAGCAAATATGATGTTCGCAGCTATACAGAATGGCAGATTCGCATCAAGGATTATCTTGAAGCATTGAAAACTCCGCTTAAAGTCGAAATCAAGTAAAAAGAAAACTTTAAAGCGAAAGAGATAAAACATCCCCTTAGCGAAAGCCTGATTCAGGCTATCTCTAAGGGGATTTTTCTGCTATATAAATAATAGCAATATAATCATTACTATATAATATCTCAATAGATGAATGAGAAATTACTTACTCATCTCAAAGCCTACACGTACGCCATCATAGTTCTTGGTGATATTGCCGATAGTGCCAAGTGTAGAATTACCGCTGAGAGCTGTCAATGTCTGAACCAAGGTAAGGAGTTTCTTGGATTCAAAGAGAAGGCTGACACCATTGGTTGTCTGGGTAGCATAGCCGGAAACACTGAGCAGGAGTCCCTTCATTGTGATGGCATGTGTCTTCTCATCAAAAGTATAAGTACCTCTCCAAGATTTGCCATCTATTTTTGACTCAAAACTTCCATCCGTATTAAACTTGAAGTAAGTGTTTGAGCCGGAGAAACCTGCTTTCTTGTAATAACCTTCCAACTGCTCCTCTATCTTATTAGCTGCAATTTCGCCACCTGCTTTGGCAAGCAGATTCTCTGAAGTAAAAGCACAACCTGGCTTGCTGTATTTCCATGTATGAGCGCAAAGACTCTCTTTGCTGAAAGTACTAGAGCCGATTACATTGTTCAGAATTCCATTGATAATGGTTCCTGCAGTACTGCCTGTGCTACCAGATGTGCCTCCACCAAGCAATCCACCGAGGATACCGGCTATTGCTGAACCAGCTGAGGTAGAAGTAGCAGAAGTTGCTGTTGTAGGAGTTGTTGTTTCTGTTTTTGTTGTTGCAGAAGTACTGGTGGCAGAGGTTGCCGCAGTAGAAGTCTTAGTAGAAGACTTAGTTGAGCTTGTCTTCTTGCTTGTTGTTTTCTTTGTTGTTTTCTTTGTTGTCTTCTTTGTTGCCTTCTTTGTAGTTTTCTTAACAGGAGTACTGATCAACTCCGAAAGAGAGCACTCGCTGAGTTCATTTGCCATACTGCCAGTAGTGCAAGCCAGCACCAAAGCAGTCAATAGAATTACTTTTTTCATACCTTTATTATTTTATATATACCTATATTCCTATGGAATTCTTCATTTCCTTCTCTCTATTTATGCATGGAATTATCCCTGGAAGAAAACAATCTCTTTTAGAAGAAGAATCCATTTTCGACTGCAAAGTTCGCAAAAAAAAATGAAATTTCAGAAGGATTTCCCCATTTTCTCATAGTAATATCCCTATAAATACTACGAATCGTATGAATATAACATGAAAATTGGGATACAAAAGGCTTCAAAATTGACGTAAATCAAAAAATCGACTAAAAGTAATGCATTTTAATAGGATTTTCTTTCATCTTTTATCAGAATGCTCTATCTTTGCAACGTATTCAAATCACAATAGGTTTATCAAAACACAATAGGTTATGAATGATTGTTTAATAAAGGTTAACGAAGAGAATCAGAATCAGGCTATCAGCAGATGCCAGAGCATTCTTCGTGATCGCCGCGAGGCTCTTGCCTCTAAGGCAAAAAGCAGAAATTAAAGAGATTATCTTTTAAGAGAGATTCTCGTGTGCAGCTTTGTTTTTCTTCCAGAGGGAAAGCACTCGTATGTGGTAAATTCCATTGATCTGGAAGAAGGTTATACTGTAAGATTATGATCTTTATCCCCCGCTCGATAGAGAGTCGAGGACATCACGAAAAAAGTCCCGCTGTAAGGAATTTCATCCTAACAGCGGGACTTTTTTGGTTCCTGAAGGCAAATTTACATTTGCGGCTGCAAAGTTACATATTTTTCTAAAACAGCCAAATATTTTTGCAATGATTTGCCCATCTCTGTCATTATCTCAATTAATTAGCGAGAAATTTGCCAATTTCCTTGATGGTAGCATTGGCAATTATTCCCAAATATTGCTTTGCTTTTCTTCCTCTTCCTCGTCGTCAAAGTTCCAAGTGTTAAATTGCTTGGCTTGCGCATCCTCGCCATCAGCACCTTTAGAACCATTTATGAGTCCTGCGCTTTCCAGGACAGAAGAGGAAAGGTTGAGCTTGATGGTCTCAGCCATGGGTGCTATATATGTTCTTTTCATCTTTTTACTTTTTTATTTGATTATTATCTTCTTACCATTGATGATGTAGATACCTTTCTGGGTAGGACTTGTTACTTTTCTTCCATCCAAGGTGTAATAGGTTTTGCCACTGGTGACCTGTGATGGAGCAGTCATGCCATGGATACCCGTGGTATCGCCAAACCAGTCCAAATAAATGACGGTCTTGGCATTGGTATTGTCTGGATTCTTCAGCTGCAAGTATGCTAAGTTGCTCTTGACATTGCCTTTTACCCATTTATAGAAACACTGTTGGTTGCCATCTATCACCCCGCCCGACTGATTCTCATTCTTGTCCAAGTGGAAATACTTGGTGGTCAAGATGTAGTTCTGATAGCCATCTTTCTTCGCATCATCAAATTTAGTCGCTTCGTCACCTGTTCCTACCAAGGCATTACTTGCGGGCTTTTGGGGAGTAGTGTTGACATCCGTTGTGAAGATAGGATGGCTCTTGCCTAAGTTGCCGGAAGTCTTCAAGATGACACCTTCGTCTGAAGCGGATTGGTTGTTCGGTAATTTCGTGAAATTCACAAAGGTGGCATCCGACTGATAGGTGGTAGAGACACTGTAGGCAGTGACTGCCGTTCCGTCGAGCCTCTCGTTCAAGCTGTAATCTACAGGGTAGCTCTGGCTATATGTGGCATACTTGATGTTATCATTTTCGGCACTTCCTATAGTCTTGTTGTCCTTGACGACGGCTATGCGGTATAGTTTGCAGTTCTGTACACAGAAAGTTAAGTCCTTGGTCGTATTCCCGAGTTGATAGACAGAAACGCGATTTTTATTACTGTTTGTAATTGTTTTGATGCTCTTGACGCCTAATGTATTCAGATTGAACATCTCCTTATCGCCGCCATTGTGTTCTATGTAAACCGTTGCATTGGCAGGAACCGATTGAATGGTGACGTAATGTGTTCCACCATTGAGGTACAGATAGGTGTCACCTTGGGCTTCTGACCCATTTTCACATACTATTTGGAATCTGTTGCTATTGTATTTCACTAAGTTGAACAGCAAGCCTTTTAGTTCTGGCAGAATAAAGGTATTGCTTGCGCCTGCTTTTATCTCTTGTCCTTGTGCAAATGGTCTGTTGTTTGGTGCTGGTGCTTTGCTACTTCCGTATGCATGGTTCTTTTCGTCAAATCCCCAATAGGTCTTATCCTCATTTACGCTTTCTCTGATTTTAGCGAAAGTGGTGGGTGAGATATTGGTGAAATCCCAGGTATAAACATCTTTTTTAGCACGAGAGTCAGAGGCCTCTGCAGACTTAGGGGTCTCGAAATAGAACTTGAAGTTTTTCTCCATTGGCTGCCCGCCATTTCCTACAATGGCGTATGTAGGAATTGTCACCTCATAGCGCATGCCATAGAATAAGTTCTGGCCAGAGTACTCAAACAACAATTTGTTTCCTTCGGCATGAATCTTATTGTACTCATCGTAAATGCCGCTTCTTGCGCTGTAGTATTCTATAGATTGATAGCTTTCGCTACCACCCATAGGGCGACAGAAAATCAAGGCACCATCCAAAAGTTGGATGTCTTCATTGAATTTTATTTCTATCTGCTTAGATGCACTCGGCTGAACATCTCCCACTGGTATGGTAGATTCTGCTGCAGGGGACGTAGATTCTACTATTGGTGCGTTACCTATCACTTTGGCTGTTGTAAATACAAAGGTATCATCGTCCAACGTTCCGTCTTTTACATCTTTAAGTTCTGCCTTTTGGTTCAATTTTAAAGTATAGGTATAGTTGGGACGAAGCTGCTGACCTTCTTTGGGCGTAAATACAAGTTTGTTGCCATTTGCGATACCCGTCACAGTTCCTATGTTGTGGGTCAGGCTTCCGTCTGCGCTTTTTCCCTCGAGAGTCGCTTCTACATTGTTCTTGATATTTGCATTTTTTCCATCATTGTCTTTGGCAGACAAGATGATACGTGTGGTGAGAGGAGCCTCGTTCTGATTGTATGGGGTGGTCATACTCAGGCTTATACCCTCCAAGGAACTAATCAAGTGCAATACAATCTGATTGTTCTTCAAGGTAGAGCCTGCTGCAGCATCTTTCAATTTCAAGCTACCGGCAGTAATCTTGATGGAGTAATACTTACCTGCTTTTAATTTAACTGGCACGTAAAGTGCCCTGTAATCAATGCTAATGGTGCATTCATCCTTGGTATATGTATTTACTGTCGTACCGTCGGATACGATAACTTTGAAGTCGTCTGTTTTCTCAATTTCTTCTTTGAAAGCAAACGCCACTCGGTTGTTGTCGAGTGTGGAAACTGTATATGGATTATCTTTAATTTCTGTTGTTCCATCGTATGCTCCCAAATAGTTCAATCCCTTGGTTGAGAATGTGAAGCTGCAGTTCTTGTTGCCCGTACCCGAAGTCTCCATGATCACATTTTCAGGAATATTCAAGGTATATGTGGTAGCTGACTCCAAGCCTTGGGGTAGTATAAAGTTGAGTTCTTTCACGCCAGTTTCACCTGCGGTAAAAGTGGCAGTTACTTCCATGTTGCTGGCTCCGTCGTCAGAGGTCAATGTGGCCTTGATAGTTTCCTCCGTAGGAGTCTTGGTTCCATTGACATCGTAAGCCCACAATGCTTTTTCAGAAGTCACCTTGATGGATTTGAGGTTAGGATCGACTCCTGTTGCTTCGTTCGCAGGTGTTGTCATGGTAAGAACAGGTGCGGCATCAAGTACAGAGATTTGCGAAATCCATACTCCATAATCTGCTCCGTTCGGGTCAATGGTTAGGATGGCATTACCATCTTGAGTCACTTTGTATATTTCTATATAATCCTTTCTTTCTTGAAAAACTTTCAGGTTGGCCGTCGGAAGAATTCCTACACCCCTATAAGTAAAAATCTTTACACTCTGTCCTTTACGAAGAGAAGGAATGGTGATGGTGGCTGCTTTTGAAAGGAAAACGCATTGGTTTTTTCTATCTGCGCATACGTGACCTGTGAAGCGAAGACCACGAAGTAAGTCCACATCATAACCTGTGGCAACAGTAGGTTCGTGACCAGTGTTTCGCCATTCATTGTCTTCACCGGCAGTGTTAGGTGTCCAAATTTCAGATACGAATTGGCTTTCTGATTTTTCCCATAGCTTATCGTCTTTGAAATTCCATGTGTAAGGGTAAGCCTGTACCGTATTGTCCAAGCCACCTGTTTTATAAGTGATGTCAATGGATGTGATGTAGGCTTTATGTGCACTATTATTGATAAGGGATACAAAATCTGCACCATCCTTCAATGACCAGGTTTGTGTGTTGACACATTGTGGGTTGACATCACTTGTGGATTTGTCTAAAGTGCCGCCTATAGTTGGACTTTCAGCAAAGTTCCCTTTATTTATATTGTTTTCAAAATTAAATACAATTTTTGTAATCTTCGTTTCTGCTGATGAGCTTGAAATCGTGATTTTGGCATTTGGCGCTAGCCCAATCGTTTGTCCATGGTTAGAACCAACAGCGGCAGTGTTCCAACTGGCACTGGCACCGCGTGCTGCAGTGATTTTCAAAGTAATGCCTCCTTCTGTAATCGAACCGGAAGTTTCTGCGGGAACGTTCAGTTTGGTTAGGTTACAATCGCTTGTCGGTGATGTGGCACCGAATGTCATCGTCTTGTCCGCCCAAGCATTGCTTCCCCAGAATACCATCAGGAGAAGCAAGCAAAAGTCAATCAATCTTTTCATTTTATTTATATTTATAATGTTTTTTGTTTTATTTAATCATCGCTTTCTTGTTGCCTATATCTATTGAATGTGATTTATCAAAACAAAGAATGAATCTCTGTATTGCACTCAAATGTTTTTCAGATACGGTTTGACAAGTTCATTTTATTATTATATTGCAAAATTACTTTTTCCCATATAGATAAAGGTGCAATATTGAAATTTTATAGTGGACAATAATGAAAGTATATTCGAATCCGATTCATAAACTACATTTTTTCTTCTCTTTTCGTGTATTTCCACCAATTTCTATTCGAAAATCCACCATACCGATTCTTTTTTGTTGTAGTTTGCCATCACAGAAAAAATAGTTCTATATAATTATTCACTGAGCCCACTTAAAAAAAAGGGCTCAGTTTATTACTTTTCTATTTTGCAACCGGCATTGCGGAGCAACTGGAGAAGACCATTCTCACCACCTAAATTGGCGGCATCAACAACAAAGAAGGTTGGCTTCTCTGCCATCACAGTCTGCACCTTTGCAGCCCAAACCTCAAGAGTTGGTTGAGAAACATGAGCGCCAGTAGCCTTGAAAGCAGCATCTACGTCCTGTGCCTTGAAAGCACCTACAGCCTTATTCAACTTGGCCAACTCTGTAGGCTCATTCTCCAGAAACTCTACCAAGCGTGCCACTTGCAGCTTCAGGTCACTCTTATAAGTATCGTTGATATAAGCATCCACATCACTTAAACCGCCTACAGTCTCATTGTTTGCCTTTGCCTGTGCTTCAAAATACTGGTCGAAAGTATGAGTAGGATCATACATACCCATGTGGTTGGCCACAAAGAGCAACTGCTCCATATCTTCCATCAAGGCAGCAGGAGTCAGGTTACCATACTTTTTCTGCACATAGGAACTACGGAAATCCACCTCCATGTATTTCTTGAGGAAAGCATTAAGCTTTGTCTGCTGAGCCGGAGTAAGCAAACTGAGGAGAGTCTTGCCGTCAGCCAGTTTCTTAGCGTCATTGATGGTCTCTTGATAAGCCGCCTTGTTTACCTCGAAATACATCTGATCGGTATTAGTAAGCGCTTCCTTCAACTCACCACTCAGACTGACAACACCCATAGGATTCATGAGTCGGTTGGACGCCATGATATAGGAAGGCTTCAGATTGGTACTGTCCTTACTGATCTTGTAAAGAAGCTGTGCCTGTACACTCACCATGCTTACACTTATCAGCATAAGCGCTAAAACAATTCGCTTCATCGAATTGAAATTCATTGTCTTGAAAATCATTTGCTTTAAATTCATTTACTTTTAAATTAAAATATGAAACTTACCTTTCACAAAACTCTCTAATTTGTGGACAAAGGAACAAAAAAAATCCCGATACAATTGTTGCTGTATCGGGATTTCATATATTTATGTGACATTTTTCTTGTTACTTAGCCTCACCAGACTTTGTTGCATGCATGATAACCTCTACGTGGTTGCCATCCTTCATCACTACATTCTTGAGGAAATCGCTCACTGCCTTTGCATCTACAGAGCTTACCTCCTTCTTGTAATTGGTATGAGTATCAATACCATAAAGCAGATACTCAGAGATAACACCCATCCAATAGCCATTTTGCTTACAGTTTACATCAGCCTGCTTCAGAAGGATTTCCTTCACCTTCTGGAGGTCATCCAGATTAGGCTGTTCCATCGCACCCTTCAAGCCAGAATAGAAGTAAGGAATAGCATCCTTAGACTTGTCTGGGTTCATCATTGCATTACCAGTAAAGCCTATACGCATGGTCTTGCCATCAAGTTTTACACTTTCCATAGCATCAGCACCTGCATAATAAGCAGCACTCAACTTCTCACGGATATTACGGTTGTAATCCATATTGATAACGCGAGCTGCGATATCAGCAAGAACTGAGTTGCGCAATGTATAAGGAGCCTCTGAGCACCAGATCTCAACAGCTACATCCTGTGGATTCTCCATCGCCTTGGTAAACTTGTTGACAACTTCACCCTTCACTGGCAATGTCTCTACGTTCTTAAACTTCTTTCCGTTGCTTGGCAAAGAAGCGATATACTGCTCGATAAGAGGAAGAATCTTAGCCTCATCGAAGTTGCCGACAAAGAAGAAAGTATAATCCTTCGCATTACCGAAAAGCTGCTTACCGAGTTCAAGTGCGCGATCGTAGTTTACACTCTTCACCTCATCCACTGTCATTGTGCGGAATACTGGATTACCAGGATAGAGCGTACTGGTCAATGAATCCTGGAATACAGCCTGAGGATTGTTGCTACGATTAGCGAGTGCTGTTACCTGATTGTTGATCAGGTTGTTGACAGCCTTCTCGTCCTTAGTCAGATTAGTGAGCTTCAAATAGATGAGCTGCATCAAAGTCTCCAAATCCTTTGGAGTTGAGCCACCAGCCAAACCATGACGGTATTTTGAAACACTGAATCCGCAAGAAGCAATCTTACCAGCCAAGATCTTCTCGAGATCATTATTGGTAAAGCCACGCAAACCACTTGAGTTCATCAAGGCACCCATCATCTTCACCTCGTTGAGATCCTTTGTTCCGAAAGCAGAAGTACCACCATCGGCAGTGGCAGCAAACTGTACCTCGTCGTTCTTGAAGTCAGTCTTCTTGAGCACTACTTTGGCACCATTAGAGAGGGTAAGCATCTTGTAACCGAAGAGCTTATTCTCTGTAGTCTTCTTGATTTTACCAGCCTTAGGAAGCTCTGTCATCAATGGTTCCTGCTTTACATTATCAACGTAAGCTTCGAGCTTTTCACCACGCACCTGCTTTACGACGTCAGCCAACTGCTGCTGTGTTGGATAAACAGCACCCTCAGCATCACGCATCATCAGAAGTGTTACGAAGTTGGTATCAGTCTCGCAAATCAACTCCTTGGCATAAGCATTGATAGCCTCAACAGGAATACTTGGAACCAGCATCTTATAGATCTGATATTCATCCTCTACAGAAGGGATTGGCTCATTAGAGATGAAATGATCTACATACTGAGAAGTAAACTGCTCATTCTTCATCTTATCACGGTTAGAATACATCTTATCCAAACCGCTCATGAAATCCTCTTTATAGCGAACGTACTCTGTAGCCGTGAAGCCGAAGTCCTTAGCACGCTTAGCCTCACGGAGAACAGCTGCATAAGCCTCAAGCATCTTGCCAGGCTTGGCAACTGCAGTAAGACTGAAAGCATCCTTTGTGCGGGAAACCAAGTAGCTGCCATTATCACAACCAGCCTGGAGATATGGACAGTCAGCCTCCAATGACTTTTCGCCCAAACGAGAGCTAAGCATGCTGGAAATTGCACTCTGAACATAAGAAGTAGCGAAGTAATTGAGATTACCCTTCAAAGAGTCAGGTGTAGCATCGTGCTTCATGCTGATCATAGCCACATCGTAGTTCTGCTCCTTGTCCTTGTCAACTACATAGATAGCTGTATCATTGTCAGGAACCAACTCAGGGATCACCTTTGCTGCATTAGCAGGAACCTTGATGCCGCTGAAGAGTTTCTTGATCTGTGCCTCTATGTGATCAACATCTATATCACCTACTATGATGATAGCCTGATTGTCCGGACGATACCATTTGCGATAGTAAGCACGGAGAGTTTCAGGATCGCAACCATCAATGATACTCATCAGACCGATTGGCATACGATAACCGTACTTGCTGCCAGGATAAAGTGCAGGAAGTGAACGCTCCATGATACGCTGCTGACCTACCATACGCATACGGTACTCATTGTGTACAACGTCACGCTCATCGTCGATAGCCTTTTGGGTAAGAGAGATACCATTGCTCCAATCCTTGAGGATGAGCATACAAGAATCTACGGCTGTAGTACGAGTAGTTGGTACGTCGGTAAAATAGTAAACGGTCTTGTCGATACTTGTGTAAGCATTCAAATTCTTACCATACTCCACACCAATGCTCTGAAGATAGTTCTGAAGGCTATTGCCCTGGAAATGCTCAGAACCATTGAAAGCCAAGTGCTCCAAGAGGTGAGCCAAACCACGCTGGTCGTCATTCTCATTAATAGAACCAACCTTCTGTGCAATGTAGAAACTTGCTACATGCTCAGGAAAATTGTTGTGGCGAATGTAGTAGGTAAGGCCGTTGTCAAGGTGACCTATTCTCACATCCTTGTCAACAGGAACCTGAGGCATCTGCTGTGCCACCATTGAGCCTGTAGCCAGCAGCATCACTGCCGCTACAAAAAACTGCTTTAATCTCATGTTTTATTATTATGTTAGAATTATTACTTACATTTTATTATTTAATCTATACACATACATATTATAGAAAATGGATATTTTCTGAATATACATTTATAGTATAAAACGAAATCCCCCACGCCTTCGGGTAGCTTTCAGAATGCAAAAATAACATAATTAAAGGGAGAAAACAAATATTTTGTAGCTTTTTTACTCTTTATCCCTCATTTTCACGCTTTTATCGCTATTTTCACACTTTAGCCTGGAAAATCATGCACTAACTCAATGAATCGGAAGTCCTTTATCCATGCACCTGAAAGCTCTTCATCCAAGAACCGCGGAAAAGGCGTATGAGGAAGAGAACTCCACGGAAAGTTAGTTCCGTAGCCATCGCAATCCACACACCTTCCAATCCGTAGCTTTTGGATAAGGCATAGGCAAGAGTGAGTCGCACGAGCCACATGGTACCGAGATTGATAGCAGCAGGCTTGAATGTATCACCTGCTCCCACACAGACACAATAGGTCACGATGCTCGCAGCAAAGAACGGTTCGGCAAATGCTTCGATGCGCAGACAGGTAGTACCCAACTGTCGGATGGCCTCCACAGGAGAAAGCACTCCTATCATTTCTGGCGCAAAGACATACATGATGACTCCCATCAATGCCATCACCAACATACCAAGGCCAACGGTCATATAAGCAAAGTTCCTGCACAGGTCTATGCGCCCCGCCCCATGAGTCTGTCCTACCAGAGTAGTAGCAGCATCACCGATACCATAACCAGGCATATAGCAAAGACTTTCTGCAGTAATCGCAAAAGAATGGGCAGCAATGGCTATGTTGCCCAATGGTGCCACAATCATGGTGCTCACAATCTGTGCTCCACTCATCAGAATATTCTGTATGGCGATAGGGATGCTGATCTTGCAGGCTCTCTGCACATATTCCTTTACCCAATGAAAACGCACATGGTCCTGACGGAGATTAAGCATCCGGTTCTTACAAGCCGACAGATAGAGATTGGGTAGTGAAATACAGATATATGCCAAGGCTGTACCCATAGCTGCACCCACAACCCCGAGTTTGCAGATATAAATGAAAATATAATTGAAAATTACATCACAAATACACACCAGTATAGCCATCACGCTCGGCGTATGCATATTACCTGCCGACTTGAGCATCATCTCTGAAGTATGATAAAGATACACGAAGGGAAGCACTAAGGAATATATCAGGAAATAACCAGAAGATGCTGAAGCGATATCAGCACCACCACCCAACCAGTATGGAAGATGTGAATGTATTCCCACTCCTATGAGCGAGAGGAACACACTGAAAGCCAGTCCACAAATCAAAGCATGGCGAAAGACCTGACGCGCCTTCACAAAATCATTGGCTCCGATAAAATGAGCTACCTGCACTGAGAATCCTGTGGCAGCCGCACTCAGCAAACTGCCAACCAACCATGTGGTAGATTCTATCAGACCGATACTGGCTGAAGCCTCAGCACCCAGATGACCAACCATAGAGGCATCAATAAAAAACATCAGGACGGTGGAAATCTGTGCCAACATAGACGGGATACTCAATCCCACAATCAGATTGAGTTTCTCGCTACGTGCCATCGTTCTACCCGAACGAATCGACTCCATCAGATATTCTGTTTTCTTACTATATAGCATATTTCTTATTTATATTTTCTATCTTTTATCGTTTTACGTCAAAACAAAATACACGGAAAATGGCGACTCCATGTTGAGGAACCGCCATTTCTTATTAACATAAATAATTATTACCTTCTATCAATATTCCTAAAATACATACTTTCACCTTTATGAAAACTAACCTAACCTATTTGTCGTCCTTGAATAAACAATCTTTATTTACCTTTTCTTCTAATACCTGTCGTCCTTGAATTACAATCTTAATAACCTACCTTTTAAAAAACCAAACCTAGAACAATTTATTACCTAACTAAAAACCTAAAACTTATATTTCTGATGCAAAGGTACTACATTTCTTGGAACCCACAATATTTTTATGAATAAATTTGCAGCTTTCTAACATTTTTTTGATATACATCAAAGGATTGTGTACGAACACAAACACTAATTTAGCCTTCGCAACATATTTTTAGAATTGAAAATCATGGAATCATAAAGGAGGAAAAAGAGGGGAAAAAAAGAAAGCCTTGAAAGTATCACTACTCCCAAGGCTAAAATTTCATCATATCTTTCAGCAGTCATCAAATGCGAGTATATTGCTATACATATAAAGCATATTACTGCCTGATATTATTCTTCCGTTATCCAGCTACCTTTACCTCGCTTATAGGCAGTCAATGCCATTTCGAAGCGAAGCATAGAATAAGCTGGGATGGTTGATTTAACGCTACTGCCATAAGCGAGATTAGCAGGAATGAATACCTGCCAGTGGTCTCCGACATGCATGCCCAAAAGGGCTGTGGTGAAACCATCTATCCAACCATAATTAATAGTCGTCTTTGTTGGCTTAGCCGTTTCCGGACTATACGCATCAGCAACAAAAGTCTGGTCAAAAACATAACCATTGGCATAAGAATCGGATGGAATCAATCTACCACGATAACTCAACTGGATAGAATCGGTATAGAGCAGATTAGCATCGCTATTACCCTCCTTCAGTATATGCACCACGATATAATCATCGTCATTATACTTTAGGGTAGAAGCAGCACCTTGTCCTTCCGTAGTGGATGTCTGGTTCTGAAGTGTCCAGCTACGTATCACCTTCCACTCCGTACTTCCATTGGCAATCTGCTGTCGGGCTTTAGCTAATGTATCAGCAAAAGCCTTATCATTACGCTCCTGCCAATTTCTAAACTCAGAATTCGACTCGTCCTCATTCGTCTCACTGCATGATGACAGTACGAAAACCGTCATCAGCAGAAAGAACAAATATTTAATATTCTTAAAGTTCATCTAAATCTTTTGTTTTGCTATATCATATACCTTATTATATATATGCATATCACTCAGACTACACAAATCATACAGGTATATCCCGAAATACTGGGGCAATTAGAAATTCTTAATTTCCTTGCCAAGCTTTTTCAATACGCTTGTGATGCTCACACGCTCCTCGATGATACTGCGCAAGTCGCTGATAGCAACACGCTCCTGCTCCATAGTATCACGATAACGGAGAGTTACCTTATGATCATTTGGAGTCTCGTGGTCAACGG
>ENA-ORMS01001833-ORMS01001833.1-human-gut-metagenome-genome-assembly--contig:-NODE-1833-length-16335-cov-3.482740_pt1 | contig 16335 bp, 11 predicted proteins | sample MGYA00242104_ERZ508997 | MGnify/ENA primary metagenome ERZ508997 (study PRJEB26280, sample SAMEA2338704) | human gut metagenome | biome: human gut; feature: human-associated habitat; material: faeces... | reverse complement strand
CCCAAGGGTTCATGCTGAATCACCCGCCGGTCGAGCTTGAAGCCGCTGGTTTCCAGACGCTTGCGGCTTCTCGGGTGGCAGGAGTACAGAATCGGAAGGTCGTACTTTTCCGCCATCCTGTTAATTGCGGTAAAGAGACTTGTGAAATTCTTTTCGGTGTCGATATTCTCCTCACGGTGAGCAGACAGCAGAATGTATCTGCCCTTTTTCAGGCCCAGGCGCTCATGAATGTTGCTGGCTTCGATTTCGGCCAGATTATTGTGAAGCACCTCTGCCATGGGCGAGCCGGTCACATAGGTGCGCTCTTTGGGCAGTCCACAGTCGGCAAGATAGCGCCGTGCGTGTTCGGAATATGCCATATTGACATCCGAAATGATGTCCACAATCCGCCGGTTTGTCTCCTCCGGCAGACACTCGTCTTTGCAACGGTTGCCCGCTTCCATGTGGAAAATCGGGATATGCAGGCGTTTTGCACCGATGACCGACAGGCAGGAGTTGGTATCGCCCAGAACCAGCACGGCGTCGGGCTTGATCTCTGCCATCAGCGTGTAGGATTTTGCAATGATGTTGCCGCAGGTCTCACCGAGATTGGAGCCCACTGCGTCCAGATACACCTCCGGATCGGCAAGCTTTAAATCCTTGAAAAACACGCCGTTCAGGTTGTAGTCATAATTTTGTCCCGTGTGGGCAAGGATGGTGTCAAAATACTTACGGCATTTGGTGATTACCGCCGCCAACCGGATGATTTCAGGACGGGTTCCGACAATAATTAAAAGCTTTAACTTTCCGTTTTCCTGCCATTTAACATTTTCAAACATCTATTTTCCCGCCTTTGCAAGCTCCTCCTGAATATACTGAAGAGAGGCAATTTTTGCCTTGGTTTCTTCCACATTCAGAAGTTTGGTATTGTTGGAATTAAACTCCGTGAGGACATTGCGCTCTTCGTCGCCCTCCTTGAAATATTTATCGTAATTCAGCCCTCTGTTATCCGCCGGAACACGATAAAAATCGCCCATATCAATAGCTTTGGCGCATTCCTCATTGGTTAAAAGCGTCTCGTACATCTTTTCCCCGTGACGAATACCGATGACTTTAATATCCTCCTTCCTGCCGCCGAACAGTTCGCAGACCGCCTGTGCCTGCGTGCCGATGGTGCAGGCAGGGGCTTTCTGAATCAGCAGATCGCCGTTCTCGCCATGCTCAAAGGCAAAGAGGACCAGGTCCACCGCCTCCTCCAAGGACATGATGAAGCGGGTCATGGCGGGGTCTGTGATCGTAATCGGGTTCCCCTGCCGGATCTGGTCGATCCAAAGAGGAATGACCGAGCCGCGGGAGCACATCACATTGCCGTAACGGGTACAGCAGATTTTGGTTTTGCCGGAATTGCGGGATTTTGCGATCGCAACCTTTTCTTCAATGGCTTTTGTGATACCCATAGCGTTTATGGGATACGCCGCCTTGTCGGTAGACAGGCAGATCACGCACTCCACACCCGCTTCAATAGCGGCAGTCAGCACATTGTCGGTACCGATCACATTGGTGCGCACGGCTTCCATAGGGAAGAATTCGCAGGAAGGCACCTGCTTGAGTGCCGCCGCATGAAAAATGTAGTCCACCCCATGCATCGCTCCCCGGCAGGACTCCAAATCCCGCACATCGCCTATGTAAAATTTGATTTTGTCCGCCACCTCCGGCATTCTTGCCTGAAACTCGTGGCGCATATCGTCCTGCTTCTTCTCGTCTCTGCTGAACACCCGGATTTCCCCGATATCGGTACGCAAAAACCGATTGAGCACCGCATTCCCGAAGGAACCGGTACCGCCGGTGATCATCAAAGTCTTGTCCATGAATTGTGACATATCTTTTCCTCCATTTTATAACCATCACTTACAAGCGCAATCCACTGCCTGATCAAACACCATCAACGCAATTGCCTTATCATGTTTTTCTCTGGCAAGCTTTTCAGCCTTGGAACCCAACTCCGCCCGATAGGATGGATCACTCATTAGTTTTTTTAACGCCTCACTCAAAGTCTCCTCATCCGAAACAACCGCAGCCGCATTGTTGCACTTCAGATATTCAGAAACAAAGATTTCTTCAGGTGCGTACAACAGTATCGGAAGTCCCGTTGCCAGATACTCCGAAATTTTGGTGGACAGAGAATACAGAATAAAGTTTCTGTATTCCGGGTCGAAAGTCTCAATATGTACCAATATAGACGCACGCTCATATACCGTTCTGATCTGGTCATGCTTGACATACTCCCGAAACGACACACATTGAAAGGGAGCAAATTGGCCTTCATAGAGTGCTTTACTCTTGGAATCGGTATAGATTTCCAGCTTATAGCCTTCATCGGAAGAACTCTTCATTCCACGGTTCAGTCGGTCCACACACCGGGCAATCTCCAAAAGCGATTTATAGCGATTCAGATGCAACCCGCCTGCATAGACTAAGATTCTTTCATTCTCTTTCTTTTGTCCGCAATAGTATTGTCCTACATCCACCGCATTCATCAAAGCAAAATGCCTGATGTGCCAGCGTTCTTCATAAACCGCTGCCATTTTTTCGCTAATCGTCAAGCCGCAAACGGCCTTTTCATACATTTGCTTCAGCCATTTTTGCGTCGTTTTACAGTGAGTGGGATATTTTTCAGAGCCATATCGGTGAGATTCCTGCCAATTGTCCATAAAGTGCGGCAGAATATGTACACCGCAATAGTCTGCCAATTTGCAGGCGTATTTCATAGCGTCAATGGAATTCCCGAGGGTGTATACGCAATCCGGTGCAAATTCATTCACAAGGCGGCGGATTTTTTTGGTCAGAAACACCTTTTCAAAATCAATCGTCATAATCAACCGGGATTTCATTCGTTTTTTGAAAGAAGACTTTCCTGGATTTTCAACGGACACCGATGTTTCTGTACCCGCCCGGTTGAATCGGTTTGCCAATGTCCGCACAGGACATTCCCAGAATCCCAACTGCACCGAACGAATCGGCAGTGCATCCGCTGCCCTCACACAAGGCTGCATATACAGTTCTAAAATTTCCTCGCTTGGCTTTCCCCTCAGAATACTGCGCAGGGTTACGCCTGTTGCATTGCTGTGATTGACCGACTGCGTGTTGATAATCAGAATCTTCACCTTTTCATATCCTCCATTGCGCTTTTTCTTCTTCCTGCATTTAGGCAGAATTACAGACTGATTCTCCATTTTCATTTCCGGAGGAACGAGCAACCAGAAACAGCGTCAGCCAAGTAATGGCAAAAAATATATGCGGTTCTTTATTTACCAGTAATAAAAGCGAGGCAGAAATAATTCCTTTATCCATTAGACTCAGATGAGAAAGTCTTTTTTTGCTGAACAGGGGCGAAAGACATAACAAAGTATAGACAATACCAAGGATACCGATTGCCGACATAATCTGGGTACTTGTGGAGGTCTGCGCAACCAGCTTGGTATCCATTCTCAGAGAATACTGGGTGGCAGCATCGGTAAATCCCCACCCAAACAACGGCTTTTCGGCAAACAACTCCAGATTGACCAGAGGCGAATTCATCCTGGTAAAAAATGTTGAGGAATCTGTATCCATCAATTTTGAAAAAAATTTCGGGCTTATTGACGAGAGCAACGAAAAGACGCTTTCATAAGAAAGGATACCGATGACAATCAGTACAAAGAACAGAACCTCCACATATTTTTTTCCCGACATTCTTGTTTTTTTGAGCAGATAACCAATGAACACCAGAAGCATTATCAACATACCTGCCGTTGACCCTGTTATGAACATTCCCAAAAGGTAAATCAGCACATGAATCGCTTTGATTTTCAGAAAGTAAACATCAAAAAGCATGGACAATACGATATGCGAGGCAAAAACCCCCGGCTCCCAGAATGCGCCGCTGACACGAGCTGTGGACGATACTTTCTGGGTAACTAAAAACAAATTGTAATATGCGCCGTTGGAAGTCGTGATTGTCGGCAAAAATGACAGACTAAACTGAGACGACAGAATATACAGAAGTGCGCTTAAGAGAATGATCAGCCGTATCAATCCTGCATAAGTCTTCAAAAGCTGTTTGGTGTCCACTCTTACCAGAATGATATAGGAGCAAATCATGGTTACTGCTACCCGACCCCCGGAAAGAATGTTGGGAAGCGAAAAATTAGCCATGGCCGACACACCAATACCAAACAGCAAGAGGAACGGTGCAACATTGCCGAAATTCATCGCCACTCTTTTGCGCGGGGGAGTCATAACTGCCAGAAAGCCGGTAACGAGAATCAAAAGAATCAGAGGAAGGTAGGAATCTCTAATAGTGGACAGATAATATCCGGAATTGATAATCAGGGTAACTGCCACTATCAATGCTCCGGCAGAACCGAAAAAAGGCATTTTTCTTTTTGTAAGCACTTCCTGATTTTTACACTCCTTTTTCGCTTTGAATTTCCTGACATTTTTCAGATTCGACAGTTGTTTTGTCCAGTTTGGCAATCAATCTGTATATGTAAAGCGGCTGAGCAATCATCAACGGCAACTCTGCTAAAACAGTTGCAAGAATCACTGCATACCAGGCATTCATGAAATTTGACAGCATGAAAGTAAATACCAGTTTCAGAACCGCACCCAACACCGTAAAAATCGCCTGCACCTTCAATTTTCCCAATCCATTGGAAATGCAATTTGAAAGATTGATGATGGCCATTTGCGTCGTCATGATCGCAAAGAGGGAAACCGGAAGAGCCTCTACAATCAGTTTGCCCTTTCCCAACCATATATCGGCAATCGGTTGGTACAGAACTGCCAACAAGATACAGCCGCACACACACAGTCCGGCTATTCCCGCAAGTACCTTCCACATTCCCATGATCCAGTGATAGCGTTTTTCGCAGTATGCTCTGGTGATTGCCGACCAGATCGGTTGACCGAGCAGAGAAACAAAAACAGTAATGATGTAGAACAGCTTGTGATAGTAATTATACTGTGTCACATCTGCGGGAGAGAAGAAAGTGTTGATATAAACCTCATTCGATGAATTCAATGCAATGAGTGAAATCTGTATCATAAAGAACAATCCGCCCAGCCCCAGTATCTTTTTCGTCAATTCTTTGTTAAAATACTTCGGCGACGGCTTTACCTTCTTCAGCTTGGTGGAAAACAGAATTACTGTGGCAATCACCAAAGGTATATTATATGCCAGCGCATATACCACCGCCAATTCCGCCAGCTTTTCATTCAAAGAGCCGGAATTCGGAATCAAAATATATACCAGAATGATGCCTTGTGTAATTAAAGAGAACAGATTCGGTAAAAAAGTTCTTTGAAGAGCATAAAAAATTGAATTAATCAGCAAAAGGAAAAAATGGACGATCACACCGCCGAATACCACCTGAATGAAGCCCCGCAAAACAGAAGGAGTTATCAAGGTTTCATCCACCTTCAGAACTCCGTTCCAATTGAAGAAAAACGAAACCACGACCCCTGCCAACAGCAAGAGTGCGGATATTATGCCCACCGAAACATAGGCCGACGAAATATATTTTTTGGATGAATCATCATCCTTTTTCGCTATGGAACCGACCAAACAGTTTCTCAAGCCGTTCCCAATGCCGAAATCGAACATGTTGATCCAGGTAAAGACCGCAGAAATCGTCAGCCATGCGCCGTAGACGGTATCGTTACCGAAATATCGGGTATACGCCGGAACGGTTAACACCGCTATCAGCATGGCAGCGCCCTTGATGGCAAAGGTCCAGATTACATTGCTAGTTACATTCCGATTGTTTTTGTCTTTAAATAGCTTGTGAAACAACTGTTTTATCATCTGCTTGTTCCTTACACCTGTTTTTCTTTATCTGCGCTTTTTCCGCCTCGGATTCAAAGAGTGCATATAGTCAAGATCCGAAAAATAACGGGAATCTTCACCGGACATCACGCTTTTCACTTTTGTGATATATTCATCCCTGGTTTTGATCGGCTTGCAGGAACGCCCGCTGCGATACAATCGAAAGGAATGTCCTTAGTGACCACAGACCCGGCTCCGATGAAAAAATGTCCAGATCATGGGTATAAAAGCGTGTACCCCCCGTTTTTACTCCATTTTTTCATAATATTTTTTTGGATTGATCACACATGCAATTCTTTCTTGAAAATAATTGAAAAAATTATTTATTATCATACCAATCTACTCCTAATAATGATTCTTCATTTTAACGGTCAAGCGAATCCAGAAATGCCTTTGCAGGCTCCAGGTATTGCCGGTAGTCGAAAAGGCCATCCTCCACCGAAACCTCCTGCCGATGGCAAATCGCCTGCTCCAAGTCCTGGTCCAGTGTGGGAATGGAAATGATAAAACCGTTTTTGCCTTCGCCCACATAATCCCGGACATTGCTGATCGGCGTAGTCAGAACTGGCGTGCCGCAGCTGATACTTTCAACCAATTTCGACGGAAATCCGGCATTGTTCTTCCTGTTGGGCTCACGGATAATCAGCGAATAATCGGCATTTTTCACCGCCTGAAGAGTCTCTAAGTGAGAAACCCTGCCATGGAAGGTTACCGCTGAAGGAATACTGCTTTCCGTATCGAGTTCATAGATAGCTTTATATTGCTTTTCACTGATGCCGTACACATCCAATTGTACAGGATACTTTTGCGCAAGATTCGCAACAGCGGCTACCAAAAGATCCAGCCGCTCCTTCGTTTTGCTGGGCCAACCGGCATAAATCAAACGAATCCCCTCTTGAAGCTGCGTCTTTTGCATGTTCCACTTTTCCTCTTGTTTATCGACCAACGGAGGAATACGCACCATCTTTTGCCCAGCATAGTATTTTTCCAAATACTCGCTGATCACAATCAGTCCATCTGTTTTCTTATTCAGAACCTTCATTCGAAGATAGGAATCGTATGCCCGCACCAATCGAAAAATAAAGTATCGGTTGCTATTCGTGTACCATTCTGATATATCGCAGACAATAAGAATGCGATGCTTTGCACAGTATTTCATTATTTTTTTTAATGCAACGGCGGGAAAATCATAAGCAATCAAAATGTCAAACCGATTTGATTTCAGTAATTCCAGTTCAGCCGAAGCATCAGCAAACATTTTAAACTTTTCGTAGGATGTTTTGGCTTTTTTCTTCTCGTAGCATTCAAATCCGAAAAATTCTTTTTTGATCCATTCACTTGAAGAAGCCTCCTCTGACCACCCGGCGAGAACCACTTCATAACCCATTTCTCTGAGAAGTTTAGCATTCGCAACGACACGATTCGCCGTTGCCTCCTTATCTGGGAGTTCAAAACGTCCTATATATAAAATCCTGCACATACTTTTCCTTTCAAAAGTCACAAATCTGTATTCTCTGATTATTACTTCCGGAAGCAAGCTATTGAACTTTGCAATTAAAAACCAGCAACATCGGAAATGTTTCTGTTCAATATCTCGTGTACTTCCTGAGGCTTCAAATAAACCCTCTTATACTTCATAGCCAAATAATTCCGGAGATTTGCCGGAATCAGAAGCTGATATACAACACGGATCGCCATCTGTTTCATATAACACGGACGAGAACAAAGCCTATGCTCCAACATATACTTTCTCAATGTGTGTTCCGCTTTAAAGTATCTTCTGCCGCCGTGGCGTTTTGCCTGATCTTCGCCCAAACGAACATACACCAAGTATTCCGGAATATTTCGGAAGGTACATCCTGCCTCAATCATCCGTGCCCAAAGATAATAATCCTCGTGGTAAAACAAATCCTGATAGTTGCCCGCTTTCAGCACTGCGGAACGCCGAAACAGAACCGTGACATGACTCATGGGACTTTTTATGCCAATTTGTTTCACAATTTCTTCGCTTGTAAGCTTCCGCTTTGCAGAGGAAACTTTCCCGGTTTCCAAATTCCCAACAAAGCCCAAGGTCCAGCCACCGAGCACATCTGCCGGCTCCTGCAAGTAGGCATCGATTTGCTTTTTGAAACGGCCCGGTGCGGAGATATCGTCACTGTCCATTCTGAAAATCAAGTCGTTGCGACATTTTTCCACAGCAATTCTGAGCGCATTTCCAAGTCCCCCGTTTTTCTCCAATTGATTTATAGTAAAATTTCCATACCTATCAGAGAATTTTTGGATCACAGCATGTAGCTCCTGTCCAACAGGACCATCGATCACAAGGTATATTTCATCCGCCGGAAGCGATTGCGTACAGATACTCTCCAGCGCAACCTCAAGCTGTTCCGGAGAATCATTTTTATATACAGACATGGCAACCGAAAAAGGGATTTTTTCTGCTTGATTCATCTATCTTTCTCTCTTCTTCATCTCTTTTTTATACTTTCCGAGGCACTGGAAGGAATAGGTCAGATAAGGCAACGGATCAGCCCAACTGAAAACCACATCCCGGCGGATTCCTTTGTGCTTGCGGTCCTCCTTCCGGAAACGGCTGGGGGACTTGAGGAACCAAAGAAAACTGGATTGTGAATGGGAAATCTGCCGATTGTAGTTCAACTGTTCCGGCTGCGGGGTCACCTCCGCATCATACGCCATCTCAAGAAGTTGCCGGACAATGTGAAGCCCTGCCACTACGCTGATTTTAAAGCTGGCAGAAATTCTGCCGTTGATCTCCATGACCTTCGGAATATGATCTTTATCGCTCTCTATAAAGCAAACCGAGGCATAACCTCTCCATCCCATCAATTGGAGCAACAGCTCGGACTGTCTTGCGATTTCGGGCATATCTACGCTTTCAAACCGACTGTTTGTACCGATCCCAAGAGGATACGGTCTGGTTGATTTGGAGATCATGGAGGATTTGACCTGTCCGTTTTGATCGATCATCGTGTAAGAAACCCGGTGCGTCTCTGCTTCGTCGATGAATTCCTGTATCACATACTCTTCCACCTTCACGGTGCCCTCGGCAATCAGGTTATCCAGTTCCTCCCGGTTATGAACCTTCTTGAATCCGACGGAGCCCCTTCCCTCTCTCGGTTTCAACGCCAGGGGAAACTGTACCGTTGCAAGATACTCGTCCAGAGTTTCGTTGTCCATTTTTGTTTTGGGGCAATAGATCCCGTTTTCCATGCAGATCTTCATGGTCAATTGCTTGTCTTTTGCCTTTTCAAACGCCTCATGCGGCGGAACGGTGGTTTTGGCATACTTTTTAATCTCATCAATATTCCTCGAAATGATGTCTGTGGACTCCTCCACAACCGGGAAGATCACATCATATTCTCCGGTTTTAGCCAGCCGGAGAATCAATTCTTCGTAATAGCTGAGATCCTTCTTGAATTTGCGGTCCAGAATCCGGCGCTTCGGGTAGCGGGACGCATAGCTCACATCCAATTTGGAATCGCAAAGCGTTGTTACTTCGCATCCCAAATCGTGCAATTCCTTAAGCAAAATCGCATTTTGCCGGCAAAAGCCGTCCAATAAAAGCACTCTGACTCCTTTGAAATCCATGTTGTACACTCCTATATTCTGAATTTCGAATATCAAACCATTGCCGATTCAATTTCCGGTCTTTCCGCATCCATCGGTGCATATTCTTTCAGTTTCCTGAAAATTTTGGGCGTCTGCCGATGAAACATTTCCGCAAGCACGCATATTACCGTCCACCAAATCATTTTGATGTCAAATCCTGCACTCATATGGGAGGGGTAATAGGCCTCCAACTCCCTGCGTGTGGGCAAAACCAGCCTTTCATACTCCGCCGGGTCTTCAATCGTGTCGCCGTATATGTAGTCATACAGCGCGGCAGGTCCGGTCAGACCGGGCTTCACCGTATTGGCAACTGCATATTTTCCCTCTCGCATCACAGCGACCTGATCCACACTTGCCGGACGGGGACCGACAATTGCCATATCGTTCACAAGAATATTCAGAAGTTGAGGCAATTCATCGATTTTCAGCGTTCGTATCAGTGCCCCAAAAGGGAATATTCTGTCGGTGTCCGCTTTGAAACTGGCTTCGCTTGCTTCACTCTCTTTTTTGGGCACCCGCATACTTCGGAATTTGTACATACAGAATTCCTGTCCCTTGTACCCGATGCGTTTCGCTTTATAAAATACAGGGCCCGGGTCTGAAATTTCAATCCCGATAACAGTAATCAGCCAAATCGGAGAGGTAACAATCAATGCAAGCAACGAAGCAAAAAAGGCAAATGCTCTTTTAAAAAATCTGTACATCATCGCTCCTTATGCACGGTGCAGCACGCATTCAAACGCCTCTGCATAGTTGCATCCCGCCTGTGCTCCTCTATACGCCGCAAGACCGGAAATCGCTTCTTCCGACCGAGGATGCGGATAGTCCCGCATCCAGCCCTTATACGCCGCCACCGCCTTCAGCTTGATTTTCAAGCCATCCCTGCCAATTTCAGTAAAATAATTCGGGGTAAACCGATTAGCGGAAGAATCCAGCGCCCACTCGGTGGAAGACAAAACCTCCATGTACAGGAACAGCTTTAAAGCAGGTACTCCGGGCTTTCTTTGGAACAGTCTGGAGGCCGCCTGTGCCGCATAACTGGTCATCACATGGTCATTGTTGGTATCCGATGGATGGTGTGTGATAATCGCATCCGCCCCGAAATCTTCAATACATTTTTCGATAAACTGCACCAGTTCCAGATGCGGAACGGTATTCATGCGAATATTCGGGAAATTTGTAGCGTAGCACTTGGTCACACCCAGAATTCCCATTGCTTCCTTCTGATCCTCAGTGAGTGTTTCGGAAATATTCGCTCTTGCGGCAGCATGGTTCGCCATCGTACAAACAGCCACCGAGTTTCCCTCATCAATCAGCTTATGTATCGTGGCACCCGCTCCCAGCACTTCGTCATCCGGGTGTGCGACAACAATCAAATAGTTCATTTATTTCATCCTCTTTTTTATAATTATTTTCATCCGGCATACGCCCTTACCTACGCATCAATACACCGCTGTGACCCTTGGTTTTTTCAATGCTCTTCCTTGAAGCTTTCCGTTTTTATGTTTTTATGTCAAGACATTTTCTGAGTGTCCTTGACGATCTCTCCGGACTCCACCGTGGTGAGTTCCGGTACCGTGCAATCCTTCATCACCACCGATGCACAGTCGCAGTGCGCATAGCTTTCAACGGTCGCATTGAAACCGATCAGTGAGTTGCTTGCAATAATGCAGAAATCTCCGATTTTTGCGCCGGTATTGATCGTTGCCTGCGGCATGATGATGGTTCCGCAACCAATGCTCACGCCTCTTGCAATGGAGGTTTCGTTGCTGATCAGGTGCGGGGTAATGTATCCCGCCTCGGTAACCTTTTCGGCGAGCTGTTTGCGAAGTTGGTTGTTGCCTATGGCAATGAAACACATCGGATATTCCCCGACCAGATTCGGATAGTCGCTGATCCTGCCGATGACATTGCCCTCGCTGACGGTATCATCGAGAAACCGGACCTTCTGAAAAATTCCGAGCTTATCCGCTATTTCATATACGGCATGACCGTGGCTTCCCGCTCCGAGGATCAGCAGATTCATCTGCCTTGCTTGGGCAACTGCGCCCTTGGCAGACCTGTCCATAGCGTCGAGCAACGCAGGATTGGCTTCTGAAAAAAATCCGTATTTGCCTCGGATTGCCGAAACGCTCAAGCCTGTCATGAATGAGACCGTTTCAAAATTCATCCCGCTTTCAAGACAGCGCCGTATAAATGTGGCCCTGAGAATTTCAGGCGTTATTTTCTTTTCATATCCGAGAGCGGAAAACGCCCGGGACCATAAAATTCTGGCCGTTCTCAGGCTTTTGATCTGCACGCCCTTTCCGGTGAGAAGATATTGGTCTTCGCCGGAATGCGCCGCATTGGCCCAATCCACCTGCACCGAAACCGCTCTTGGAATCGGAACGGCTCTTCTTTCGCAGGGGACGATCATTCCGGGCGTATGCTTTGCGTCCATCATCACCCGGGAAACAATCAGCTCTCCGGTTTTCCTGTCGATATCCGAAAAGCGCAAGGCGGCAATTTCATCTCCCGATACCCCCATGTACAGGGCAAAACAGATTGCAAGCCCCAGTCCGACAGGACACATCCGGATATACGGTATCAGCTCCTGCACTTCCTCCTCGCTGAGCGGGTCGGGATATACCGTTTTGTTTTTCGGAGTGACTGCGTAGTAACTGCGGATATTGCGGTTTTCCTCAAAAATCTGAACAGCATCTTCGGACTCGCCGTTTTCGGCCTTTATGGCAAGGGTACGCAGAATCTCTGCCCGTCTTCTCTCGGCTTCTTCATAGGTCCTGCCGTATACAGAGCCGTAAATGATCGAGCCGTCGGCCTTTCTTCCTTTTCGGTATCTTGCTTCCCAGCGTCCGTCCGTATGTTCGTAGATTCTCGATCCGACTTTCACAAACCACCTCCGCAAAAGATAGAGAAAATGTGCAATGAAATCTGAAATCCAGAATAAAAATCCCAACGCACAACAAATCCTGTGCACTCCATACCTGGTATGGTAACACGGAAAGAAGACTTTGTCAAGGGGGTTTTCTGCAAATACAACCTAAAGCAACAAATAATTATGTATTTTTTTTGAAAAAGGGTGCATCGATAATAAAAACTGACCATTATTTTACATCAAAAAAATCTATTTGTTTTTATTCGTTGTCAATTTATTGTCAATTTTCGGAGTGCGGATTTCTTCCGGTCTGTTCTGAACTCTGCCGCCTGTGAACGCACAGATCGGAGGGATATCTGTCAGGTTCTCGCTGTGCGCAGGCGACTGCGGAGCAAGAATCTCTGCTGTCCGCATCATTTTTTCAATTTCACCCGGAAAGTCCTTGATTTTTTTAAAGGAAAAGTATACAATAAAAAAGAACTTGTCTGATACCGAATATAGAATACTGAAAGAGACCAATTATGAGTGAACACAGACTCAACACCGATTTTTCCGAAACCAAACTGAACACCTTGACCCCCGGCATGTGCGCCGTTATCTCCAAGGTCGGAGACACCGAACCGGCCTTGCGCCGGCATCTGTTGGACATGGGACTGACTCCCGGAACCGAAGTACATCTTGTAAAAGTGGCTCCCATGGGCGACCCTCTGGAGTTTCATCTAAGGGGATATGAGCTGACCCTGCGGAAGGAAGACGCCGAGAAGATTTCGGTACGGAATGTACATTCCTCCGGAACCTGTGCCGATGCCGGACACCGCAGCAAAAGTAAAGACACGGAGCATCCGGGCGTGGGCGAGGATCTGGGGAAATATGCCACCCGCAGGGAAGGCCGCCCGATTCCTGAAGGGGTCGCACTGACCTTCGGGCTGGCGGGAAACCAGAATTGCGGAAAAACCACCCTCTTCAATCAGCTGACCGGCTCCAATCAGCATGTGGGGAACTTCCCCGGCGTCACCGTGGACCGGAAGGACGGCCACATCCGCAAACACCCGGAAGCGGTGGTCACCGATCTGCCGGGGGTCTATTCCCTTTCGCCCTATTCCGGGGAGGAGCTGGTCACCAGAGACTTTCTTCTGAAAGAGCATCCCAACGCCATCATCAACATTCTGGATGCCACCAACATTGAGCGGAACCTCTACCTGACCCTTCAATTGATGGAATTAAACATCCCCATGGTTCTGGCCCTCAACATGATGGATGAGGTCCGGGAAAACGGAGGCACCATCTACATCAACCGTCTGGAAGAAGCCCTGGGCGTTCCGGTCATCCCCATTTCCGCCTCCAAAAACGAGGGGATCGACGAATTGATCGAACACGCTCTCCATGTGGCCCGTTACAACGAAAAGCCCGGCAGATACGACTTCTGCTCTTCTTCAGGAGAGGACGGCGGCGCCATGCACCGTTGTCTGCACGCTCTGATTCACCTGATTGAGGACCATGCGGAGAGCGCCGGCATTCCCGCCCGTTTTGCCGCCACCAAGCTGGTGGAAGGGGATGAAACCATCCTTTCCGCCCTGTCCTTGGAGCAGAATGAGAAGGAATTGGTGGAGCACATTCTTCTGCAACTGGAGGAGGAAAGCGGAAAAGACCGGCAGGCAGCCCTTGCGGACAGCCGCTTTTCATTCATTGAAAAGCTCTGCGCCGCCACCGTTGTACACCCCCGGCTCAGCAAAGAGCATGAACGAAGCCTGAAAATCGACCGGATCCTCACCGGAAAATACACCGGTCTGCCCGCTTTTGTGCTCATCATGGCCTCGGTATTTGCCCTGACCTTCGGAGTTTTCGGAAAATTCCTTTCCGACTGGATGGAAATGGGTATTGACGCTCTGACCGGGTTGGTCGATAAAGCTTTGATCTCCTATGGAATTAACGAGGTCGTCCGATCCCTGATCGTGGACGGCATCTTCAAGGGTGTAGGCAGTGTACTGTCCTTTTTGCCCACCATTGTAGTGCTCTTTTTCTTTCTTTCGGTTCTGGAGGACACCGGCTATATGGCCAGGGTTGCCTTCATCATGGATAAGCTTTTAAGAAAGCTGGGGCTTTCGGGAAGAAGCTTTGTACCTATGCTCATCGGCTTCGGCTGCACGGTGCCCGCCGTGATGGCTACCCGCACCCTGCCTTCCGACCGGGACCGGAAAATGACCGTCCTTTTAACGCCTTTCATGAGTTGCTCGGCCAAGATCCCGGTGTATGCCTTTTTTACCCACGCCTTTTTCCCCGAACACGGATGGTTGGTGATGACCGGTTTGTACTTCACCGGTATTCTTGTGGCGATTCTCATGGCGCTTCTCTTTAAAAAGACCCTGTTTACCGGCTCCCCCGTTCCCTTTGTCATGGAATTGCCCAACTACCGCCTGCCCAGCCTGCGCAGTGTGCTTCAACTGATCGGCGAAAAGGCCAAGGATTTCTTAACCAAGGCCTTCACCGTGATCTTCGTAGCTTCCATCATCATCTGGTTCTTTACCAACTTCGACCTGAAGTTCAATCTGGTCTCCGATCCCCAGAACAGTCTTTTGGCCCTGATCGGCGGAGCTCTTTCCTTCATTTTTGTGCCGCTGGGCTTCGGCGATTGGCGGATCTCCACCGCCCTGCTGACCGGCTTTACCGCCAAGGAAAGCGTGGTTTCCACCATTGAGGTCTTAGGCGGAGCGGAAACGGTGTTGGCCGGCTACTCTGCCGCCACCGTTCTTGCCATTCTGGTTTTCACTCTGCTGTATACCCCCTGCGTTGCCGCCGTTGCCGCCGTAAGACGGGAATTGGGCACAAAATGGGCGATTTCCATGGTATTTATTCAGTGTACCGTGGCCTGGGTTGCCGCATTTTTGGTGCACCTTCCGGGAACCCTCTTCTGACAACAACCATTTGAAAAGGAGCCTGAAATTCCGATGAATCCTGCAAGCTGGATACTCCTGATTCTCATTCTTCTGCTCTTTGCGGCGGCCTTGATATACTGTATACGGCGGGGCAGACGATGCTCCCGCGGAGGCGACTGCTGTAAGGGCTGTGACGGTTCCAAGGGCTGCGCAAAATGCTGTAAAAAATCCGGAAAGCGAAAATAAAGCGTCTGCATTCTCCATCACTCAGGAAAGGAGCCTCCGAAATGAAACTGATTCACTGCGCCGACCTGCACTTAGCCTCTCCCATGGAGAGCCGCCTCTCCCCTGAAAAGGCAAAACAGCGCCGGACAGAGCTCTACCGCACCTTTGACCGGATTGCCGACTACGGAGTGGAAAACGGCGTTTCCGCTATTCTGATCGCCGGCGATATTTTCGATGAAAGCCGTCCCCGGAATGCGGAAAAAAAGAGTTTTCTGAAAATTGCCGAAGCCCATCCCGAAGTGGATTTTCTCTGTCTTTCCGGCAATCATGACGAAAGTCTGGAAGACGAGGAAAATCTGCCGGAGAATGTTTTCTGCTACGGCGAGGACTGGAAAAAGAACTCCTACGACGAAGTGGACATCTGGGGATGTACCCAGACCGATGCCAACTTTAACCTTCTCTACACCACCCTGCGCCCCGACAGGACCCGCATAAACATCGTTCTTCTGCACGGCGAAGTGCGCCGATCCGGCACTCCTGCCTACGGCACCGTGCTCCTGCCGGCACTTCGGGACAAGGGTATTGACTATCTGGCTTTAGGCCACTACCATTCCTTTGAGGAGGGGGGGTTGGACGAAAGAGGAAAATGGTGCTATTCCGGAACTCCGGAAGGAAGAGGCTTCGATGAATGCGGGCCGAAAGGGTTTGTGCTCCTGAATATAGAAAACGGAGAGCTTTCCTCCCGCTTTGTTCCCTTTGCCCAAAGAGAAATCGAAGAATGCAAGGTGGATATAAGCGGACTGGAAGGAGAACTGGAAATTGAAGAGCGGGTGCTTTCCGCTCTTTCCTGCAGACCTTCCAAAAATATTCTGCGGGTCCTGCTCATC
>ENA-ORMS01001832-ORMS01001832.1-human-gut-metagenome-genome-assembly--contig:-NODE-1832-length-16354-cov-6.404749_pt1 | contig 16354 bp, 10 predicted proteins | sample MGYA00242104_ERZ508997 | MGnify/ENA primary metagenome ERZ508997 (study PRJEB26280, sample SAMEA2338704) | human gut metagenome | biome: human gut; feature: human-associated habitat; material: faeces... | reverse complement strand
GACCAACATCTGCCACGTCCCGGAAGCTCTGATGCACTACGTTGACAATCAATCCAAATCCGTACTTATCGGCGAACGCATTTTCAACGAAACGGAGTTGAACAGCCGTTTGGAAGTGGAATTGGAGAAATACACCATGAAGGTTCAGATTGAAGGCCGTGTATTGGGCGACCTCGCTATCAACCACATCGTGCCGACTGCCGTGGCTTATCAGAATCGCCTGCTCGAAAATCTTCGCGGAATGAAGGAAATCTTCTCTGCCGAAGAATACGAAGTGTTGAGCGCCGACCGTAAAGAGTTGATTCGTGAGATCTCCCACCGGGTGACCTCCATTAAAATACTGGTCCGTGAAATGACCGAAGCGCGAAAAGTAGCCAACCACCTTGAAAACTACAAGGAAAGAGCATTTGCATACGAAGATAAAGTGCGTCCGTATCTCGACCAGATACGAGATCACATCGACCATTTAGAAATGGAAGTAGACGATGAAATATGGCCTCTACCGAAGTATAGGGAACTGTTATTTACTAAATAAAATGTTTTCAAGATTGCACGAAAGCTACCGCTTTTGTGCAATCTTTTTATAGATTCGTTCATTTTCTCATTTTTTATTTTTACTTTTGTGCTGTATAACACAGTTTTGTAGCACCCATGGTAAAAATGAATATGTCAGACATAGATATTTCGGAACCGTTATCCGACATGTTAGCTCCTTTAAACAACGAGCAAAAGGAGTTTCTGATGAATAATTATACGATACAGACCTACAAAAAGAATGAAACCATTTATTGTGAAGGAGAAACCCCCTCTCATTTGATGTGTCTCATCAGTGGCAAAGTAAAAATCTTCAAAGATGGTGTAGGAGGAAGAAGTCAGATTATTCGCATGATCAAACCGCGGGAATATTTTGCGTACCGCGCCTACTTTGCGAAACAGGACTTCGTTACCGCTGCAGCTGCTTTTGAACCTTCCGTTGTCTGTCTGATTCCTATGAGTGCTATCACCACCTTGGTTGCCCAGAATAACGATCTGGCCATGTTCTTTATCCGCCAACTTTCTATTGACCTCGGTATCTCCGACGAACGTACCGTCAACCTGACACAGAAACATATCCGCGGACGTCTGGCTGAATCGTTGATGTTCCTGAAAGAGAGCTACGGGCTGGAAGAAGACGGTTCTACCCTAAGCATTTATCTTTCACGCGAAGATTTGGCTAATTTATCGAATATGACGACTTCAAATGCCATTCGTACTTTATCTCAATTCGCCGCAGAACGATTAATCACAATCGACGGAAGAAAGATAAAAATCATCGAAGAAGAAAAGCTGAAGAAAATAAGCAAAATTGGATAAAAAACTCTTTTATGCCAATTGCGCCGCTTTAAACAGTGAACACACATATAGAAAATATAATTGCAGACATCAAGCGTGGTAACAAACAAGCTTTCAAAAAGCTATTTGATGACTACTACCCTATTCTTTGCGTTTTCTCATTTCACTATGTTGAAGATAAAGAAGTCTGCAAAGATATTGTTCAAGACGCATTGTTGGCTTATTGGGAACGAAAAGAAGACTTCAACGATATCCTGAAAGTAAAAAGTTTCCTTTATACTGTCACTCGAAATAAATGTTTGAATTACCTCAAACACGCACAACTAGATATTCCTTTTTTTCACGGAAAAGAAGAATATGACAATGGATTTGAAGCTGAGATTATTGAGCAAGAAACATTTCGCATTGTTCGCAAAGCGGTAGAAGAATTACCTACTCAAATGCGGAATATCATCTTATATTCAATGAAAGGGTTAAAAAACAATGAAATTGCTGACAAATTGCAAATCTCAGAAGGGACTGTCCATAAGTTAAAAAAAATAGCTTATCGCAAACTCCGAGAAAGCCTAAAAGGAATTAATTACATCTTATGTCTTTTTCTATGCAAATAAAGTAACTTTTTGATTACCCCATTTTTTCATTTGGATTGTTTTATATACGAACCAATTGAAAAAATGATGGAATCATTTAAAGAAAAATTTAAGATTGCTAAAGTATTAGCCTCCATATTCACTCATTCGTCAACCTTGGAAGAGAATGAGAGTTACCATAAATGGATTAATGAGAATCCGGAACATCAAAAGATAGCCGACCGGATATTAAATCAGAGGACATATGAAGAACACTCACTGTTGATAAAGAGCTTTTCCTCACAAAAAGCATGGGAAAAGATTTATCCTCTGTTAAATGGAGAAAAAGCACCTAACCTTTTTCTGTGGAAAAGAAGTATGAGATATGCAGCCCTTATCTTACTACTCATGATACCGGCTTCCTATCCTATATATAAATGGATATCTGAAGAACCGATTAGCGAAATCAATCCCGGCACACATGGCGGAGAAGTTACATTAAGTAACGGCACTACATTCAAAATTCCGGAAGGAGCTTTACCAGAAGGGACAAGCAAGATGTTTATCATTGATTCCAAAGGTATCAATTATCAAATGCCTACCAATAAACCTCATATAAAAGAAATCAAAAACACCCTGCAAACACTACATGGAATGGAATGTCACATAACCTTGTCAGATGGAACGAAAGTACATTTAAACGCAGAATCCCAATTGATATATCCTGTATGCTTCAGTAACGAACAACGTATTGTCCAAATCAAAGGAGAAGCATATTTCGATGTTGCTCCAGACAGTGAACATCCATTTATTGTCCAAACACCATATACCTCTATTCAAGTGACAGGAACAACTTTCAATGTCAGAGCCTATCCAGACGAGAATATTGAAAGCACTACACTTATTAATGGATCTATAAAAATTAAAAGTAAAAACGAAGATTTCGAATTAACTCCCAACCAACATTTCATTTTTGACAAGAATTCCAAAAGAAATACTGTAACCAATGTAAATACAGAATTATACACATCTTGGGAATCCGGTTCATTCATATTCAAAAATATCCCTCTTGAGAGTGTCATGTCATATCTTTCTAAATGGTATGGATTCAAATACACATTTGAAGATGATGCTGTCAAACAAGTAAAAATTGGAGCCTATCTTAATCGATATGCAAATATGAATCCGATTATTGACATGATAAAAGAACTGAACCTGGTAGATATAAAACAAAGAGAAGGCGTTCTGCATATCTCTTATAAATAATTACTAATACATTATAACTAACGCTTATGAAAAGACGAGCACATTCCTTATTCAGAGGGATATCGCGTACGAGCAGAAATATTATCAAGCTCTGCTTTTTATGCGTATTCTCTCTATCTTCACTTATGATTCAGGCACAAGACAACCAGAGAATATCGGTTGATCTTAGAGAAGAGACTTTAGAATCAGTACTCTGGTACCTGCAAAATCGAACAAAATTTATCTTTATGTATGCAACTGAAGATATCGCTAACATTACTGATATCAGTGTAAGAGCAAAAGACAAAACAATTACCGAAATTTTGGACGAATGCCTAGAAGGAACTAATCTCACTTACGAAATTTCAGGTAGTGCTATCGTTATCAAGAAAAGAAAAACTGACAAAATCACTATTAGCGGTTGGATACGTGACACAAGCGGTGAAGCACTTCCGGGAGCTACGGTCAGTGTTCGAGGATCAAAGCAAGGAGCTATTGCCGGATTGGACGGACACTACACCTTTAGCATTCCGGCACAGGAAGGACTAATATTGACCTATTCGTTCATCGGAATGGAAAAGAAAACAGTCAAATATACAGGAAAGAGAACCATCAACGTCACTCTAAACAATTCCTCAAATACAGAAATAGACGAAGTAGTGGTAACCGGTTATCAGAACATCCAGCGACGTGACCTGGTAGGTTCGATCACTACCGTCAAAGCCAAGGATATCATAATGCCTTCGTATACCACTATTGACCAAATGTTACAAGGACGTGTGGCAGGTATGGTAGTGACCAATACCAGTAGCCGCGTAGGTACTGCTCCCAAGATTCAGATTCGTGGTACAAGTACACTATTAGGTAATCAGGACCCGTTATGGGTAGTAGACGGAATTATTCAGGAGGACCCATTAGAATTGGATGCGACCTCTCTAATGACCAATGACTTAAAAAATATCATCGGTAACCAGATATCTTGGCTGAATCCGGCCGATATTGAAAGCATCAGTATTCTAAAAGATGCTTCTGCAACTGCTATTTACGGTTCAAAGGCATCTAATGGTGTCATTGAAATTACCACTAAAAAAAATACTACTGATCGTTTAAGCGTTAATTACACATCCAATTTTATAATAGGAACACGACCTAATTACGATCAGTTCAATTATATGAATTCAAAAGAAAGGGTACTGTTCTCACAAGAAGCTTTCAACTGGGGAACTCCTTACAGTGCTGAACCTATCAAACAAATGTACACGTACGAAGGATTATTGAATATGTATTTATCACATGATATATCCTCTGAAGAGTTCCTTGCCCAACGGAATGTTTTGGAAACACAAAACACAGATTGGTTCAAACTACTAACCCGCCGCGCTTTCAGCCATAATCACAATCTAAGTGTTTCCGGCGGAACAAACAAATACAGTTATTCGGCTTCTATGGGATATTCCAAAAGCGAAGGACAAGAAATTGGAAATGATAGTGAACGCATGACCGGTCGTCTTGCTATTACTATACGTCCGGTACAGAAACTAACCATAAATGCAGCTATCAATGGAAGTGTAAACACGAATAAAGGATTTGCGGGAGGAGTCAATCCTTTAGGATATGCCACTACCACTAACCGCTCAATAGACCCTGATGTCTATTATCAGATGAAAGCCTCCTATCCATATAATGAAGGAGTAAGATCGTTATCATACAATTTCATTAATGAACGGGAGAATAGCGGCTCAAAATCAGCATCCAGCTATCTGTCCGCCTCACTTGACTTAAAATGGAACATTCTAGACTGGCTGACTTATCAATTCACCGGAGGATATTCGGATAATAATAGTACAAACGAGGCATGGGAATCGGAACGGACATTTTACATTGCCGAGAATTATCGCGGATATGACTTTAACTCGGTTTCACCAGCCAGTAAAGAATTCAAAGCCGCCTTACTTCCTTTTGGTGGTGAATTGTTTACTAACAACACACATCAATACTCTTACAACATACAGAACAAGTTGCAATTCAGTAAGGCTTTTAATGATGAGAACCGATTGAATGCACTAGTAGGTATGGAATTGCGTTCTACTACCAACAAAGGAATCAACAATACGGTATGGGGATATGTTCCCGATAGAGGAGAAGTCATCACAAGCCCGACCACCTTACAAGCTTTCGAACCGATTACCGGTTCTCAAAACAGCGGTTGGGGCATTCTACAAAGAATATATGACGGTGGTTGGAGAAAAGTTAATACTACGGATAATTTCTTCTCTGTATTTGCCACACTGGCCTATTCATTCAAAAATCGCTATGTAATAAATGCCAATGTACGTAATGACGCATCCAACCGCTTCGGACAAGATACCAATCATCGTATTGACCCAACCTACTCATTTGGTTTCTCATGGAGGGCTTCAGAAGAAAGGTTTATGAGAAAATATGTGGGCTGGATAACTAACTTAAACTTCCGCGGCACTTATGGTATTCAGGGAAATGCACTCACACGTCTTAGCCCAGATCTAATTCTGAATCAAGGAACAGTAGCTGATCTATACAATAGATATCAATCTACTATTTCCCAGATTCCGAACCCGACTCTGTCTTGGGAACGTACCAAATCATGGAATTTCGGAATCGATCTGGAATTATTTAATCTGTTCAACATGAATCTGGAATATTACACAAGACGCTCTAATGCGATTGTCGAATTAGACCTGCCTTATGAATATGGAATTTCTTCTATGAAACGTAACGGAGGTATTATCCACAACAGAGGTATCGAATATACATTGACTTTTACTCCGATACAAAAACGTGACTATGCATTAAGTGTCAGCTTGAATGCATCTAAAAACTGGAACGAGGGCGGGCATACGGATATCGAAGTCAAGGCTAGTGATTTTCTGAACGGACGCTCGGATATCATACTCAAACAAGGTTATCCCCTTAGTAGTTTCTGGTCATACTCATTTGCCGGTCTGAATGGACAAACCGGAGAACCTCAATTCAACCTTCTGGATATTCCGGATGACCAACGAAGCCGATTGATAGACCCGACCACCTACCTGGTTTATTCAGGGCAAAGAGATCCCTATTTTACAGGTGGATTAAGTTTAAGTTTCCGGTATAAATCACTGACTCTGAACAGCAGTTTCTCACTCTTGCTTGGCAACAAAAAACGTCTGCCCTCGCCCTACTCGCAGTTTAGCAGTTCCTACTATATGCCAGACCCATATACGAATATAAACCGTGATTTGTTAAACCGTTGGAAAGAGCCGGGAGACGAAGCACATACTATCATACCTTCACTGCCTAAGGGCAATATGTCTCTCATACAATTACCTAATGGAGAGAGTACTTTCAAAATCCCGGTATGGGAGCAGTCTGATGCTATGGTTGTAAGTGGTTCATTCCTACGCTGCCGTAATATCGGTTTATCTTGGCAAATGAAACGCGAATGGTGCGAAAAGATATACATGAAGAACTTGTCACTCAACTTCAACATGGATAATATCTTCGTTATCGCCAGCAAACGTTTCAACGGGTTCGACCCGGAAATCAGCAATAGTGTACTTCCGCGCAATTACTCACTAGGTATTAACATTGGTTTCTAAAAAAATAAAAGATGAAAAAATTTATATATACAATTATAGGAATCGTTTTATTATCACTGTCCTCCTGCTCCGACTTTCTGGAACCGAAATCCCAAAGCGAATATGTTCCTAAAGACGCTAACGCCCTCCAAGAGATGCTAATCGGCAGTGCTTACCCCCAACATAAGTCAGGCAACAATTTACTAGGTTTTTTAAGTTTCCTCGATGATGATGTCCAGTTCCACAAAACCGGGTATGAGTTCGATTCCAACTCATTAGGATATGTAGAATCCAAGAAAGCAGTTTTCACATGGCAACCGGATATGTTCTTCATAATGGAAAAGAACAGTCCCGTTGTTTACAATATCTGGGAAGGTTACTATAAATTTATTTTAGGGGCAAATGCCGCACTTGATTATATTGGTGATGTAAACGGAACAGAAGCTGAAAAGAACTATGTGATTGCCCAAGCTTTAGGTCTAAGAGCATTCTACTACTTCATGTTAGTCAATCACTTCGGTGCACCTTATAATTATGACAAGCAAGCAGCGGGAGTACCTCTTAAATTGACAAGTAACCTACTGCCCGAAGAAGATTTATTAATGACACGTAATAGTGTAGAAGAAGTTTATAACCAGATTATAGAAGATTTGAGCGAAGCGGAACGGTTGTTTCTCACTTTATCGAAAGATAAGCAATACGAACCGAACTATTTAATCAGCCTTCCTATGATACAATTATTGAAATCCCGTGTTTTCCTTTACATGGAAAATTGGAAGGATGCAGCGATATATGCCGACAAGGTAATCAATGAGTGGTCTTTCTCTTTAATCAATTTGAATAATCTGCCTTCTACGTCAACAGCAGAACCTTATTACAATTTCACGTCTTTGAAATCATCAGAAGTAATCTGGCTATATGGAAATGTATCTGATCTCACAGAATTTAATAACGAAACAGTATCTCGTGAAGAGGAAGACCCCGATTATCCCGGTTGGGGAATAAATATTACCTACTATCGGAAAGCCTTCACAGCTTCCGATGATCTGTTGGAAAGTTTTAAAGATGGAGACTTAAGAAAAGAAAAATACATAGCTAAAGAATATAACAGAATAAATAACAGTTTTTATCCGGACTATTACAGTTCTTTCGGGAAATACCAACTATCTGCAATGGGTGAGCCTAATGGTTCAGAGAATTTTGCACTCTCTTTTAGACTGAGTGAAGCATATCTGAATCTTGCAGAAGCTGCTGCCTACAATAACGAAGAAAGTAAGGCGCTTTCAGCTATGAGAACTTTATTGGAGAATCGTTACGAACCAGAAAAGTTAGTTGTCCCTGCCGGATTGACCGGTGAGACGTTGAAAAACTTCATCAAGGCAGAAAGAAGAAAAGAACTCTGTTTTGAGGGACAACGCTGGTTCGACCTGAGACGCTACGGAATGCCTCAAATCACACACGAATGGGAAGGTAAAACATATACGCTAAAATCCAACGACCCTTCTTATACCATGCCGATTCCGGATGAAGTATTGATTAAAAATAAAAGACTGGAACAAAATCCTTTGGCTCCTAAACGAGAAAACTAATGCTAATAATTTCAGTAACTTAAAAAAGAAACAAATATGAGAAATATATATTTATTATGGGGACTCCTCACTTGCATAGCATTCACCTCATGCTATGAAGAAGATGCACTTACCCCCACAGAAGGAGGTATTGAATTACGTTTCAAAGTTCCCCAAGGAACGAATAGCTGGGATGATGACATCTCACAAATACAAAAAGATTTCGGCGTCTATCTGATTTATAAAGATTTGCAAGATGAAGATTTCAATCGTAGCTGGACAGGAGGTGCATCCACAAATTATAAAGGGGAAGGGTGTATCAACGATGAAATGGCGAAGTTCTATACGGAATTTATGAAGAAACATGTATTCTCCTACCTCAATAACGAAAAGTGTAAAAAGGTTACAAGCAAATTATTACCGTTATATTGGTATATGGCTTATAATGTGCATATAGCAACGGAAATAGATTTGGGAGTAGTCGTTATCAAACAAAATAATGCCATGCACGAAATCATTAATGGTCTAGATTACTGGAGCACCTGTTTATTCGGACCTCAGGCAGAAATGACCGACAAATATATTATGCCGGACGACCAAGTAACGTTCAGCCAACGTCGGAAAATGATTCTCGGTAATATCATAAAGACTGCTGTAGAAAAAAGGCTAATTACCATTCCCGAAGAATTCAACCGTGGTTTGGATTACGTGACTCCTATATCATTCTATTTTTGGGAAACAGACAGTCCTGATTTTCACTTGAACAGGGGATTTCCAGGTACTGTAAATACAAATAAATTCACACTGAATGAAGAATATGACGGCAGCAACCCGACCCGGGAAGCAACATTTGCCGGATATGCCTTACTATCATTATATTATACGGAAGCCGAAAGTACCGAAAGATACAGTCAATTCCCGCTTATTATTGAGAAATTCGCTTTCGTACGCAAATACATGAAGGAGAATTATGGAATTGATTTGGAAGCCATAGCTAAAGGTCCGAATGACTGGGATATTCAGCCTCATCCAGAAATACCGGGTAACAACGATGAAGACGGTGGAGACGATGACGATCCCTGGGCAGGATTTGACTGGTAACTATTCTCCTGTGACGATTATTATTTAAATACAATTCTATGATATCAACAAAGAAACTTTTCATTTTATTTTTTTCGTCCTTCTTATGCGCCACGACAAGTTCGTGGTGCAAAGATGGACTACAAATTAAAGGTAAGTTAAGAATACTGAAACCAACCACTTTGCAAGTGAATGACCTGAACGGAACACTTATTCTTAGCTGTGAACTCCAACCCAATAAAGAGTTCACCACAGAACAGAAGCTGATTCAACCCGATATCTACACATTGCGAATCGGAAAAACGGAAGAAAAAATATATTTCGAGAACCATGAAGTGAACATCATCGGCTACTATGATGAGACAAATCCCGAACAAAGTTCCCTGTCGTTTAAAGGTATCGACTCGTTTCTCACTCTGCAAGAATATTTACCCGCAGATAAAGACCCGGACACAGCAACTGTTTCTCTTCCGGCTAACGCGCAACTGTCACCTAATATGGTATCCGCGCTTGCTTATCTGGCCAATGTAAATGACTATTACTCTAATAAGAAATTATTGGATATGATTCCCGATGATGAGCGAAACTCTTTATCTGCCCGCTGGCTGGTAGAAAGAGTCAAAATCCTTTCCCACCAAATTATTGGTGCAGAATGTCCGGACTTTACTTTCACGAATGTCAATGATCAGAAGGTCAGTTTAAAAGACTTTCGCGGTAAAATTGTCGTTTTGGATTTCTGTGCTTCCTGGTGCGGCCCTTGTCGTAAGGAGATGCGTAGTATGCTAAAAATATATAATGAACTGAAAGCTGACGATCTGGAGTTCATCAGCGTATCACTAGACGATAACCAAGCTAAGTGGAAAAAGATGCTGGACGAAGAAAAACTTCCCTGGGTAATGCTGTGGGATAAAACAGGCTTTCCGAAAAGTAATGAAGCTCCAAGTGCTATCCAGACAGCTTATGGCTTTTATGCCATCCCTTTCCTTGTAGTCATTGACAAAGAAGGAAAACTAATAGCACGTAATGTCCGCGGAGAACAAGTACGTGAAGCCATATTAAAAGCTAGAAATTAATCTGACTATATAAATATCATAACTCATCCTACAATGAAAAAACTTATATCCCTTATCTTATGCTGCCTTATTTGTGGAATTACATCAGCTCAATTAATAAAACAAAAAGTTGAAAAACAAAAAAAACAATCCGAACTGGACTGGTACAATTGTTCTTTCGACAGAGACAGTGTATATGGCGCTGAAGTTAACAAAGCCTATGAATATTTGAATGCTAACAAAAAGAAACTCAAGAAAAGGCCGATTGTCGCATTAATCGGAACCGGAATGGACGTGGAACACGAAGATCTGAGACAGGCTATATGGATCAATCCCAAAGAAAAATTAAATCAAAAAGATGATGATAGAAATGGTCTCATTGATGATATTAATGGTTGGAACTTCCTCGGGGGCAAAGATGCTCAAGTTGTGGAGTCTTTGACGAGAGAAGGAGAACGTGAATTCTTCCGCTTGAAAGATAAATATGCAGACTATATTTTTGATGGGAAAAAGTATTATAAAATTATTAATGGAATACGTCAGGAAGTAGCTGCACCGGAAAACATGGAAGAATATAACTATTATCGATATAAAGTAATGCCCGAATCCAAAATAGGAAGTACTTACGGTGGTCTGCAACTTGCTTATGTCATCGAAGAATACGTTGAAAAATTTAATAGAGACATGAAGCAGCGCTTCCCTGGAAAAGAATTAACTGTCGAGGAGTTTCAAAGTTGTTATGACCCTAAAGCGGAAAGGGACAGTCTCTCTGAAGTAGCCTTTGTATGTACAGCCTATTATTTCAGTTTATATAATACAGATAAATGGGAACCTGTATACCAAAATATGGGTAAGAAAAGTGTGGAAACAGCTAAAGCCTCTTACGAAGAAGCCTTAAGAAAATATGGTACGGACCAACGGAAAGAAATTACAGGTGACAACCCAATGGACATAAATGACAGCAATTATGGAAATAATATACTACTTACATCCGATGCAGCAACCAACATAATGAAGGCAGGAATTATAGCTGCTAAACGTGACAATAAAATAGGAAGCGATGGCATTGCCGATCAAGCAGAAATCATGACGCTACGTATCTGTACAGGAGAAGGGGAACCTTACCTGAAAGATATGGCATTAGCCATTCATTATGCAGTCAGCCACGGAGCAGATGTGATTGTATTGCCTGAACAGAATATGTTATACCCCGAGGAACAAAAACAATGGATAATCCATGAATTGAAAGAAGCGGAAAAGAAAGGAGCCATAGTGATAGTTCCCGCGTGGAATACATCTATCGATATGGACAAAGTAGAATTCTTCCCGAACCGGAAAATGAGTAAAGACAAAGAACTCACCAATCTTATGATAGTCGCCTCTTCTGATAAAAAAGGGAATCCGGTTATGGATACAAATTATGGAGCAAATACACTAGATATCTATGCTCCGGGAACAGATATATATTCTACATACATGGGAGACACTTACCGAACAGGAACAGGAGAAGGACTAGCGGCCGCTACCGTAGCCGGAGTAGCCACACTCATAAAATCTTATTTTCCAAAGCTTACCGGCTCACAAATCCGTGATATTCTATTAAAAAGTGTAACCTCACGCAAAGGAGTAGAAGTAGAAAAAGGCATTCGAGTAGACGACAGACCTTCACAAGATTTATTCCTTTTTGATGATTTATGTATCTCCGGAGGTATTGTTAACGCCTATCAAGCTATTCTAGAAGCAGAAAAAATGAATTCGCAAAAGAAATGATATGAAAAGAGCAGAGATACTCACCGGTTTATGGCTGTTAATGTTTCTAATCTATGGAAAGGAATGTATGTCGCAAATCCAAAATAAGGTTTGCGACACTATTCCCTATGAATTGGTACACAACAAAATCATTATTCCTGTCACAATCAACGGCGTTAAAACGAAATATATCGTCGACACCGGTGGCAAAACCGGAACGATGTACGATATAGCCCTTGAAATGCAGGCAAACGCTGCAGGATATACACGCATTTCTGATGTGAACGGACAGGGACAAAACTATCAAGAAGCATATGTCTCCAATGTATCCATCGGCAATAGTTACCAAATCAAGCTATTAAAAACAATGGTGCTGCCCAAAGATCCTTTTTTCACAGATTTAGGAGTCGCCGGCATTCTCGGTGGAGACGCATTCTCACAATCTGTAGTAACATTCGACTCTCGCTATAGAATCATGGTCATCAACTATCCCTATCGCCCCGAGAAACTGAAACTAACAGACGGAGTTCCTCTTCTGGATGAAACGGAATATCACTCATTTATCACTGTCAAGCAAGAAGAACAGACAATGAAAATATTGTTTGACACTGGTGCAGAAGGTTTTCTACTATATTCGATACAAGATTATAACAGGCTGGCTGATATATCCGATATAAAAGAAACAAATCATGCACATGGGATTGTCTCTGCCGGATTAGCCGGACTGGGAAATCCTGTAGAAATCAAAAAACTGAACATACCTTCTATTCGTATCATGGATAAGGAATTCACAAACATAGGCTGCACGACAAGCGTAATGAATGAAACAATCATAGGAGTAGACTTGCTGAAATATGGAAAAGTGATTATAGACTATATGCGTAAACGCTTCTTCTTCCTCCCATTCGAAAAAGGGAAAACTGATATGGGAGGTGCTCCCGTTCTTTGGAATGTGAGTATATTGCCACGCAACGAACGATTTGAAATCACAACGATATGGGATAGTATGAAAGACCAAGTATCTTTCGGTGATCAGGTAATCAATATCAACGGAACCTCATTAAGCAACTGTCCGATGAGCCAGATTGCTATAGAAGAGATAATGAACGCTATTCCCGGAGATACAGGATATATTATTATTAAAAAGGACAATCAGGAGAGAAAAATAGAAATCAAAAAAGAAAGATAGACTTTAAAACAATATGAATTTGAGAAATATGATAATAAAAATACATATATGTTTGATTGCTTTTTGTTTTATTTCAGGCATAAAAGCACAAACACAGAACAGTATGACGGAAATCATTCCATTTAAAACAATCGATGGAAAGATTATCATAGAAGCCAATATAAATGGAGAAACAGCAAATTTTGTACTTGATTTAGCCGGACATAATGCATTACTTCCGGAAGCAGTCAACCAACTGAAAATCAACACGAAAAACGCCAGTAGTTTTGGAAGTTATCAGAATTTCAAATTCAAACAGGTTCCCGTAAAGAAAATCTATGAAATAGGAACCTTAACTATTGGTAATAATACATTCAGCAATAGTCTGCCAACATTCATATTAGAAGATGAACCTTATCTACGCAAACTGGGAGTAATGGGAGTATTGAATTCTGCAGTATTCCGAACTTCCGTCTTGACCATTGACATGCGACGAAAAAAGATCACTATCACCCAGCCGTACCGACCTTCGTACATGAAACTAAACTATAGAGAAAATTTTGAATTGATAACAGGTTTAGGTATAGTATGTTCGATATCGATTCAAGATAAAACAATTTTTCCTATTTTAGATACATGGAGCGACGGATTAATCAACCTCACTGAAAAAGACTTTAACGAGTGGAGCACACTTTATCCGAAGGGAACTCCGCAAAAAGTTTCAATCGGCTATAAAGAGACGGCACAAGAAGAAGAAAGCCTGACCTTACCGGAAACAATATTCGTGAAAACAAAGATAGACGATGCCTTTGCCGTGAGGAATCCATCTCTGAAACATTCTGTTTTAGGAAAGAAACTATTGGACTACGGCATTTTGTCCATTGATTATGTTCATCAAAAAATATACTTCCAGCCTTTCGACTTGGTTCCTATTCCCGAATCGGAAGCTAAAGTAACGGAAGTCAAAGCGGAAGACGGCAAGATGAATCCGATTACCCGCCAATTCTTTCTGGAACATATTTTTGATTACCGGACAGGAAATGATTTCGTTTATAATGGAGACAAACCTGTGGTTGTTGACTTTTGGGCAACTTGGTGCGGCCCTTGTATGAGACTGCTTCCGAAAATGGAAGAATTGGCTGAAAAGTATAAGGGAAAAGTCATGTTTTATAAAGTGAATGCGGATAAAGAGAAAGACTTGTGCAAACATTTCGGAGTACAGGCGCTGCCGACTCTTTTCTTTATTCCGGTAGGCGGCAAACCTATCGTCGAAGTCGGAGCTACTCCGGAGAAGTACGTGCAAATCATTGAGGAACAGCTTCTCAAATAATAGCAATGGAGAAAGAGGTATTGATGCCAGCCACCATTGCCTATGTATTCAGCTTCAAAACGGAAACAGGGTATTGACTTTTCCTTTTTTATTTTGTATATTTGCAGAAACAAATCAGAAACAACAGGTATGAAACATACAAAAATAAAGACATAAATCATCAGATTGCATACACGCAAGTGTACTGTAAGAACTAACAATGGGGTGAAGTCTGCAAGGATTTCGCCCCATTTTGTTTAAATTCTTCACCCATTTTTCAAGAGTTCAGCCAATAATCGTTTATAATAAACTTAAGACCCGTTTATAATAAACGTTCTCACTTTTTATTATAAACACAAGGTCTGTTCTTTAAACAACTTGTATAAGAAAGAGAAACAAGATTCATTCTTTTATACGCATAAAGCAATAGGCACAAATAATTTTGTACAAACAGAAATTACAAATTTGTCGTGTCAAATCTATTTATAACTTAACACACATTTTAGGATCATGAAGGAAAGTATTTCTCTTCTTCTTTTATCTTTATCAATGGTCCGGAAGTGATTCCTGCCGAATTATGGCTGGACGAGATTGAAGCGTATTAACCAAGTGTAAATCATCTTAGAGTAAACCCAATATAAAAAGAACGGTGGACACTAGTTTCTAACCGATGTCCACCGTTTTTATTTTAAGAGTTACCACACCGGAATTGTGTGATTACTATCCTTCGGTTTTATACTGAACATTATATTTATCAGATAAGTCCTTTTGCAGAAAGGTAACGTTCTGCCTCAATAGCAGCCTTACATCCGCTTCCCGCCGCTGTAATAGCCTGACGGTAATGAGGGTCGGCCACATCTCCGGCAGCAAACACTCCGGGAACTTTCGTACGCGGACTGGCACCATCTGTAATGATATAACCCACTTCATCCGTATCCAGATAATCCTTGAATATATCAGAATTCGGTTGATGACCGATAGCCAGAAAGAAACCGTCGATAGGCAGGCTGTAACGTTCCTCATCCGGTTCACCCCAACGTTTCACAAGGTTTACACCTTCCACTCCATTGTCACCGTACAAACCGACAGCATTGTGTTCAAAAAGAACTTCAATCTTCTCGTGATTCATCACGCGCTCCTGCATAATCTTCGATGCACGCAGGAAAGGCTTGGCGATGATTATCTTGTTGCCGACAGGCTTTATGACATATCCGTCAAACGGGACCTCCTCATAAAGCTCGCGGCATTCCGCGCGGTCAACATTGCCTACCAGTATTTCCTTCAGCGATGCGGCGTCAACGTCGGGCATGAGCCAGTCATCGCCGACCTCCATACCCGCATCAAGGTCATTGTTGAAATAGTGCATGACCGACTTGAAGCTTTCAAGCGATCTGTTGGTCGGGTTTGACGGGCGTACTATACGGTAAACGGCTTTCCCGCCGGATGAAAGCACTATTGGCTCGGTGCTCTCGGTAGTCTCGGGAGCTTTGCTTTCCCCTTCTCCGCCTTCTTTCTTGCGGCAGGATGACATGAGCGACACAGCGCCGAACAGCAACACCAGTGACATGACAAGAGATATCTGTCTTAATAATGTTTTCATAATGCAACCTCCATATTGATAAGTCAGAACAGATCGAACATCGAGATCTGCGCAGTCTCGCTGAGGCGGTCAAGCACTCCGTTCGT